>Ga0073934_10003544_pt1 | contig 28424 bp, 28 predicted proteins | sample LarsenN4metaG_FD_76834 | JGI IMG/M metagenome (GOLD analysis project Ga0073934, IMG submission 76834) | Hot spring sediment bacterial and archeal communities from British Columbia, Canada, to study Microbial Dark Matter (Phase II) - Larsen... ... | reverse complement strand
GGCCGGCTTGACCGTAAGCAGGTCCCGAATCTGCTCCTTGGTGCGGATCGGCCCCAAGGCGCCGATGAGTGGATTGCCGCGGTAGGCGGCGATCGGGTCATCCAGATTCAGGTATTCGCCCGGTGTGTCGATGGGCTGCGCGTCGCCGGAGATCGTGCTCACTAGGCGTCCTCCATCATGCCGGCGATTTCGGACTCATCCTCGGCCTGTAGTTCTGCAAGAGCGGTTGGAGGCTGTCCGGCACCCGACGGCGGCGGCGTTACCCCCTGCGCTGCGAGCAGGTGCTTTTGGTTGGCCAGGTTCTCCGCGCGATCAGATTTATCGCGGCGACGTTTCGCCACGGAGCCGCGCGCAGCCTTGGTTTTCGCCATCGCGCCCTCGATGATCTGTTGCTGCTCGCACTCGTGGGCAATGTCGCGCACCTCGTTTTCGCCCTCATAGACCGCTTTTGCCATCGCGCTCGTCGCCTTCTCCCCTTCGTAGTCCGCAACACTCCATGTGGCAAATCGCTGGGAACGTGGCGTCAGTTGCATCTTCACCAGATCCTCTCCGTCGTGGAGGTAGAACCACGAATAGCTCGCCGGGTGATAGGTCACATCGACGCTCCAGCTGCCATTCTCTGCTGCATTCGCGCACCAGGCATTGAATTTCGGCAGCGTCCCGGGGACGGGCTCATAGAACATTTCCCCGTATTTCACTCCATCGCGGGTCAGATCCGCCTTGGCGGTCGGCAGGCACCACCGCATGAGTGATTCCATGGGCCAGGTCTTGCGACGACCGGCGCGGTCCGTGAGCCCAAAGTCCCACAAATTGCGTGGCGATGGGACCAGGCCCGCCGCGATCATCTCCGGGGTGCGCGGATAGTCCTTAATGACGTGGTAGTGCGTCTGCAGAATCCACGAGATAATGAGCCGATTGCTCTCGAAGTAGTCCATGCACGCGAGTGCCACCGGGCTCTCGTCGCCGCGTTCCTTGGGCCCGTTGGTATGGCCGGGAACGCTCTCGGCTTTTCCGGCGACCGCAGAGTTATAGGCCTCGACGAGGCCTTTCAGGTCGGGCCGGAAGGCTGGCACGATCGTGAGACCACGAATCACCCCCTTCTTGACCAGCACACCATGCTTGTAGCTTGCGCCTACACCGTCTTCAGCCAACAGGGTGGGCAAGCACGCAGATACCCACTCGTTGGGGCCGATCTTCCGGCCGTAGCGGGCACACAGCTGCACCTTGTCCTCAGCCGCCGATAACAATGCCAAACTCACGGCATCGTAGCTCTCGTTGCCAAGATGGAGGTAGTAGCCGACGATCATGTGGCTGAACGCATCCGTCACCAGATAGAGGACCGCCTTCTTCTCCAAGGGCAGCCGTGTGAGCTGGTGGACCAGATGCCAGTCCAACGGGGTCGCATCGACGAAGAAGACCGCGCCCGGTCCCCCTGCCTTCGACGCGGTCTTTTGACGCCGGCGGCGCAACCAAAGCTCGAACCTCCGCTCGCCATAGAGCCTCCGCAGGAGCATCTCGAAATCATCGTCGAGTTCCGACCAATAGCAGAATTGCTTGTAGGATGGGTAGCTGCCTGGAGGAAACCTGGCCAATTCCTCGTCTGAGGGCACTCCGTCACGGCAATCGAGGTCGAGGAACAGGTTGCCTACCGTGAGCTTCCACGCCCGCCGCCGCTTGCCCGCCGTTGAACCTGCGAAGAAATACTTCCGGGACCCGGCGATGATCTTCTTCACGTCCATGTCCAGCACGACGTAGGCCTTCCTCCCATCCAGCCTCGGCCGCCCCGCGGGTTTCCTCGGCACACCGGCTTCGGTAGCCATGTTCACCCGGGCTCCCAGGCCAATGCCCTTGAGGCGACGAAACCACCGACCGGCCAGCGCCTGGGGTGACATACCGCCCTGCAGATACCGGATGAACATGCGGAACAGATGTGCGGGCTTCACCTTCCGCTCTTGCGAGATACGGCGGATGACAGGCCAGCGCGTTTTGGCGAGAAGGGCTTCGGTGTCCAGGTCGATCAGCGGCTGGATTAGCTGCGTGTTCTTCTCCATCCGGGCGACCTGTGCCGGTGATAGCTTGCCGTCGGGGATGCGCATGACCGCGAGCGGCTCCACGTCGGTGGGCAACCACTCCCCTGTTTCCACGAAATGCGCTGCCTGCTCCACCGGATAGAAGCACTCACGTGCGCGCGGGTCCTCGGTCGAAATCACGACCACATGTTCGTTCATCACGGCGAGCACGCGCATGTAGAATCGCTTGGGCATCCTGACTCGCTGCTTATTCGCCCCGCGATAGGCCTGCCGGATTCTGTTCTCGAGCATCAGGATGGTCTCAGTCCGTCGCTCTCGATAGACCTGTCCTTCAATAAAGGGGTGGGTGACACGAGCTGGGGTGGTGGGAAGGGTGTCAATCATGGTCATGCGACCGCACGAAGCGGCTCAATGGTTGCAGTGGGAAGGTAGGCCCCACGGAGATCCAGTGGGAGGGTTCCTTTGAGAGTCAGGTGGTAGGCGACAGAGAGGGCGGTGCCCCGGGGCAGGCCCAGGGCGGCATCACATCGCGAGCATACCGTGCGCAAGGGTGCGCCAGTGCTTAGGTGAGGGAAGATCCAAGCCGTGGCGTCACGGACAACATGAGCATCGCACGGCAGACGGCCCGCCTCGGCGAATTCCATGAGCAGCTCCATGTTCGCAATAAGCTGCCGTGGCAGGCGGGTATCGAGGATCAGCGACCATGGGATGCGTCGCTTCGTCCAATACGCCTGCTCGATAGCGAGTTTCTCGATAACCCGCTCCGTGAGGTCCTTGGCCTGTTTCACGGCATAAGCATGTCGCTGGAGCATGCCGCCGGCTCGCTCGAAGGTGGCAACCAAGTCGGTGGACATGATGATGTCCTGCTTCTTCCCGCCATGCGCGACGGCCGGATGATCCACCTTCAGCTCGAACGCGATTTCTCGCGTCAATGCCGGGTCCAGAGCAAACTGCTCCGCGAGGTTCACTACCCCCATTCCTGGGGCGTGAAACATCAGGTTCGTGTCGAATTCCGGGGTGGATACCGGGTGCATGACCCGGTTCACGATCCACGATCCGAACATCGTCCGGAAACCGAACGATGGAAAGTCCACTACAGTAAACAGTGGCCTATATTCTTGTGGTGGCGCCTCAAGCAGGCACTTGCCCTTGGCGACCACGCACTTTGCGTAGTCGCGCGCCAAGAAGTAAGGGTGGAAACGTCCTCTCATGACGACAGGCGGAGCAAAACGGCAATGCCGTCGCACCGATATTGGTTTATCATTGGCCCATAGACACTTAGCGTGGCCGGACAGTGTTCTATTCAAGTTGCGCGCCCACCCGGCCCGGCATCTCTGCCGGCGCGAAGGCGCGCCCGACCGCGCAGTTTTCTTGACTGCGCAATAGTGCCGGGCCATCGTCCACCCGTCGGAGCTCGTAACTCCGACAATTGGCTTTCAGCCCGTCACGCTGCCACGTCGCAAGACGCGGTGGACCTCAGGTTGAAGTCCTTTTCTAGGCAGGCCGACGGCTCATTCTGACGAGCGACCCGTCGGCCTGTTGCTTTTGTAAGGTCCGTTATGCTGCCTTCAGCTTATAGACGTGGGCGCCTCCCTTCTCGCCCTTCGAGGAAATCTCGAACAGTCGTTCGGTTACTCTGAGATGGTAAAGCTCCTTGCTGTAGCGACCGCTGACAATCTTACCAGCCGCCGCGGGATACCGTTCTTTGACGTAGTCCCTGACGTTCTGGAGCGTGAACGGCTGTGTCTGCGAGCGCACGGCTTCCCGAATGATGTCCTTTACCGACTTCGCAGCTCCAAGCCCCGCGGATCCGTTTGCCTCCTTCGGTTTCGCCCGATGCACACCCTTTGTAGAACGTGACCGAGCGCTGCGGCCCCCATGGGCCTCTCCGCGCGCCGGTCGAGGAGCCACCTTAGCCTCAAACCGATGTTTCCGCAGGCTCACCATCGAGTCCCCGCCGCCCCGGAGCACCTCGATCGCGGCATTGCAGCGACGAACAAAACTGTCCCGTTTAGCTTCAATATCCCTGATGATCGCATCCATTTGATCGGACATAGAGGGGAGCCTATGCCCCTCCCAGGGAGGCCTGACAAGCAAGAAAATGATACCCCTCCCAATGAGACCCCTCAGTAGCCCGAATGCACCCCACTCCTAGACCACTCCCAACGAAGGTCCCTCAGACGGAAAACGCGGCCATTGAATTCTCAAAAACACACACCAGTGAGACCTGTTCAGCAGAAAAGCCGTTCAATCGGAACGCGCAGGGCCTTCGCCAGGGCGATGATCTCCACGTCACGCACCAGCCTCTCCTGGCTTTCTATCCTCGCCAGAGCCGACCGATCCAGCGAAACGCCCTGGATCTGCAGCTTAGCCACCAAAGCCTCCTGACTCAGCGGCACTCGCCTCGCATACCGGAGCTTCCGGATCGTTGGACCGATGGTGTTCTTCGATGAGCGCTTAGGCACGGTAGTGGTGTGTGAGAATCACACGTTGACAATAGCCGCCCACGCGCTACCTATGGTGTGAGATTCACACGAAATGAATCCCGACAAAAGTGCCCGCCCCGGGCAGAAGGTGCCCGGCGGCTCCCCGACGGCGGCGGAACGGCTCGAAGCCTATATCGCCGCAGGGCAGGTGATTGAATTCGAGCGCGGTGTCCCGGACAGGGAGTTCCCCTACGTCATCTGCTCCATGTGGGGCGTGGTTCCAACGAACGAACTCTTCGTTCGTCTCTCCAATGGTGACGTGTCGTTCATCGACTGTGTTCGGTCGTCGCTTGAGGTGCCCGCGATGGGCGACCGCATTTTCGGCATGGACGTTGAAGACGCCAACGCGGCCGGTGCGCTCGCCGACCGGATGTGGGAGCGCCACAAACATCAGCTCATCCGCAAAGAAGGGCAATGAGGGCGAAAGGCTTGAAACGGGAAAGGAGCAAGCCGCGGCCGGACAGGCCCTGCCCTGGCACGGCGCGGACGTTCTTGCGGGATTTCGCCCCTCTGGAGGCCGCCCTTGCGCGGAGCGCCTCAAACCGCGGCACCGTGATGACGCCGGAGCAGATGATAGTCGAATTGCATCTGACTCCACCGTTGGTGCGCCGGATCGAGCAGCGGTATCGCATTCTATTCCCCTGGTTTGCGACGGCATACGCCATACTGAAGCGGCACGATTTGCTGCCGGCGACAAGAACCCCGTGGAAGGACTGGCTGAAACGCTATCGCCGACGACGCACCTCGGCCCGCCGCGACGGGTAGGATTTGTCAAGAAACCCCTCTCGGCACCCCTCTCTTGGGAGGCCTTATCCCATCTCTTAGCTCGCGGCATCCCACAGTTCATATCGCTGACGCATGCGTATCCTGCACTGCACCGACTTCCACGCCAACGAGGCCTGGTTCCATTGGCTCGTCGCATGCTCGGCCGATTACTCCTTGGTGTGCCTAACTGGCGACTTCCTAGACCTGCTTGAACTGCACCGGATTGATGATCAGGTGCGCCTAGTGCTGGACGCGGTGCAGCGCGCCAAGTGCGCCGTGGCGGTGTGCAGCGGCAACAACGACTCTTTCACCGGGGCGCCAGCCCCAACGTATCTCCACCATGCGGCATGGCTGGCGGCGACAACGCGACAGACGGTGTGGGGCTATGGCGATGTGTTTACGCTGGGCAGCACCCGGTTCCGGTGTGTCGGCTGGAACAGCATACTTCCCAAAGCCGGTCCGGACGAGATGTGGTTGTTTCACGCTCCGCCCGCCAGATCGCTTCCGGCCATGGACCAGGACTCGCACGACGTGGGCGACGAAATTCTTGGTGAAATCTGCCGCGCTCAGAAGGGGCCTTGGATCGTGCTCTCTGGGCACCAGCACAACCCGCTAAGCTGGGCTGAAAAAGTGGGGCAGACCTGGTGCTTCAACCCTGGGGTCACGCCAAACGCATCTGTCCCAAACCACGTTGTCGTCGATCTGGTGGCAAACACCGCGACCTACCGGGTCAACGATCTCGACCATGCAAGCGTAGAGATTGCCCCCTGACTCAACGATTGGCCAAGGGGCTTTCTCAAAGGGACTGCACACATCGGATAGGGGGTCAGTGGGCCACGAACGCGCATTTTTACCCGCTAAATACCGTTTACTCACTTTTCGGGGCCGAAATCGCCTCCTATCCGCACGGGGAACGCAAGAAATGCCGCATTCAGCCAGTGTCAGTGAACTGCATACCCCAAAAGTGAAAAACCCGCCCCGGTGGCCCGGCCGGGGCGGTGGCCCGTTAAAATGCGATGTTGGTCCCTGCATCGTGTCAATCCACTGGAACCGATCTCGTTTGTGTCCGGTAGTGATCAGGTTGGCAGCGAGGCAAGTTGCTGCTGCAGTTTCTGCCTGGCCCGGTAGAGGCGATTCTCCACCGCCTTCGGGGTGCAGTCGAGCGCGGCGGCGATTTCATTCATCGACTGACCCTCATACTCGAAAAGCACCAGTGCCGTGCGCAGATCAAGGGGCAGGTCGGCGACAGCAGCTTGCACCGTGGCGATGCGTTCGCGTCTCACGGCCTCGTCGGATGCCTGGGCCCCCGCTGCCGACTGGTCGGCGGCGTCGCCGCCCGTATCCATCCACGCACTGAGCGACAGCGTTGGCCGACGCTTCCACCAACGCAGACGGTTCTTCGCTTGGTTGGCCGCGATGGAGAAACACCAGGTCGAGAACTTGGCTCCCGGCCGGTATGTGCTGCGCTTGGTGTAAACCCGGACAAAAACCTCCTAGGCCAGATCCTCCGCCTCGGCCGTGCTCCCAACCAGACGGAAGATGAAGCGCTTCACCGGCAGTTCCCAGCGCTGCATAAGCGGCGCCAGCGCAGCGTCGCTGCCCGCCTGCAGTTGGCCCATCAGCTCTTCGTCGCTGGGGTTGGCACCCGGTTCGGATTCCATATCGCCTAGTGTCCGTGTTTCCGGGCCAAAGTTAAATCGGGGGCCACCTGGTGGTCGAAATCCACGATCTTCGGCAACACCAGGGCGAGGTAGCGTTTGCCATCCTCGGGCGACATCACCGCCGCGACTTGCTGCACATGGACGGTGATGGCCGATTCGCAGGTGGCTCGAAGTTGTTGCAACGCCCGGTCTGCCTCAGCGGTGGCCGCTGGATCCGCGCCTTGGGATTTCCTAAGCTCATCGCGCGTCTTGATCGCCTCCTGCACAAGCCGGCAATGCTCCTCACAGGAGGGCGCATAGGCTTCGTGCAATCGTTGGATCTCGGCAAACTGGCGTTCGCTGAGGTTGAAGTCGGTCCGCAGCCAAGCCATGGCATCGCCCTTGCGGGCGGCGGCATGCAGCTCCGGAGCACTGTTGAAGTGATAGCACGCGAACCCGGCGGCCACCGCGGCGATCGCCAGCACGAGCACGGTGCGCAGCAGGTATTTCATGGCTTCAGCACGGCCTGGGCGCGGGGGTCCAGTTCCACCAGGTAGGAGACCACCATGGCTTCGCGGTCGGCCTGCACGCGGGCTTGGGCAATGGCGCGTCCGGCGAAACCGGCCACACCGAAGGTAAGCACCGCGGCCACGGACCATGCGGCGGTGTGGGCGCGCAAGTAGGCGGGCCAGGTGGCTTCGCCCTGCCGCCCGATACGCCGCCAGACGGCGGCGCGGAAACCTGGGTCGGACGGCGGCTTTACCCGCCAGTCCCGCAGGGTCTCAGAGAGCTTATCACGGGAAGTATTCATAGGGATTGCGAAGGGTAATACACCTTATCCCGCCGAATCCCTCACGCTAATTTTTCTGACGCCGCCTGAGTGATTCCCGGCCCCGGGGTGTATGACTGGCAGACAACCGCGCAACCTGCGCGAACGAACGAAACCCAACCTCACTACCTCCATGAAAGCTGCCAAACTTCTGCTCGCCGCCGCTGCCTTCGCCAGCCTCGCCTCCCTCAGCATCGCCGGTCCCGGCCCCGAATACTGGGCGCGCATGAACAAGAATCAGAAGCCCGCCTCGTATCCGACCATCTGGCGGACCAAGGCGGACGCCGACACCAAAGCCCAGGCTGCCGCCAAGCCGGCCGTTGAGACCGCCGCTGGCTGCGCCGCCTGCCAGGGCTGTGCCAAGAAATCCTGACCGGCCACCCCACGGTCACCACCAATCCAGCCGCCGCCACTGCCGTGCGGCTGGATTTTTAAGTCCAGCCACCGCGCTCGATCACCGTCTCGTCCGTTTCTCCGCCTCTCCCGCAGTCCTTCTTCGCCAGGAAATGAAACCCTTCCGCTCTTCCGCCGCCCTCACGCTCGCCAGCTTGCTGCTGGTCGGCGTGCCTCAACTGTTCGCCCAACACGCCGGGCACGGCTCTGCCGCTGCTCCTTCACCCAAGTCGGAGGCCCCACAGCGAACGAAAGTGTCCGCTGCCGCGCTGCAATCGCTGGCTGTCGCGATGAGTGATACAAGTGCGGCCCTGGCGAAGGACGACTTCGCCCTTTACCAGTCCCTGCGCACTTCCGTGCGCAACGCGCTTCACGATCTGGCGGATGCAGACCCGAAACTGGCAGCGAGCCTGACCACGACCCCCGCCGATCCTCTGCCGAACCGGGGCAACCTTACCGAGGCCCGCAAGGACTTCGTTCGGTTCAGCACGGCGGTGACGGATGCGGTCCGTAGCCGGAAGATCCATCAATCCGCGAATCTCCGCATCTTTGAATGCACAATGGCCCCGGAGATTGGCACCGGGCGCTGGCTGCAACGGGAAGCCGGAGCCCAAAATCCATTCTTCGGCTCGGCGATGCTCAAGTGCGGTGTCGAACTCGACCGGAAGGCCTCGGCGCAGGCTCTGCCTCCAGGCCACCCGCCGATTGAAGGCCTCACCCCGGCCGATTATGCGCGTTACGCCGGCACCAAGCCGACTCCGCCTGCCAGCGGCGGATGCGGGGGCTGCGGCATGAGCAAGGAAGCCATGGCTGCGGGCGAACCGTGCGAACATACGAAGAAGTAGTCGCTCTTCCGAAACGTCATGACGCGAAAACACATCTTCACGACGGTTGGCGGTATTGCCGTTCTCGGCAGCGTGCTTGGCCTGACCGGCTGCGTCGGTCGCCCGGTGACCGTCGAGAAGACGGCCCGCCGTCAGGTCTCCGAGGTGGCGAGCCAGCTCGGCGCGCAACCCAGCGAGGTCAACCTGCTCCCACTGACGGCGGATTCGTCCCATGCGGACGCCCTCCGCTACGCGGTGTTGAAGCACCCGCGGGTCCGTGTCGCCTACTACGAATGGGCGCGGGCGGTGGAGCGGATCACCGTAGAGCGGTCGTTGCCCGATCCCGTCTTCGTGTTTGAAGCCGATGTCTCGGACATGATCGCTACCCTGATGCCGGGTCTGATGCTCGAACTGCCGGGGTCACGCAAACGGGCCTTGGCGGCTCAGGCGGCCTCCGCCGAGTCGGAGGTGAAGTATCACGAGTTGGAGGCTCAGGTGCAGCAAGTGGCCTTCGGCTTCAAGAAGGCCTACTACCAGCTCTATTTCCTGGAAGCTAAGCTCCGGGTGAACGCCGAGTCGCTGGAATTGCTGAAGGACCTGGAGGCGATTGCCCGGCGCCAGAACGAGGTCGGCAAGGCCACGCTCCAGGATGTGCTTCGCGCGCAGATCGAGCAGGACCAGATGACCGCCGAGATCGCCAACCTTCGGGATGCCCGGCAGGCCCTGCTGGCCCAATATAAGGCGGCACTGGGTCTCCAGCGCCTAGACCCCGAACCGGCGATCCCCGGTCGCTTTGAGACCACACCGCTGGAGGTGAATCCCGATCAGCTCTGGCAGGTGGCCCTGGCCCGCAACCCAGCTCTCCGCACCATGGCGGCCGAAGTGCGCGCTGCCGAGGCGTCCTTGGCCATGGCCAATCGCTCCCGCTACCCGGATTTCACGGTCGGACTGGAGGCCGACATCAAGGCTTCCCCGGTCATGGCCCGTCCTTCACTGGGGGTGACCCTGCCGATCTGGCGGGACAAGATCGCCGCCGAGATCGCCTCGGCCCAATCGGCCAAGCAGGCCGGCGAGGCGCGGCTGGCGGTCGAGCAAATCATGGTCGCCGTCGAGTTGGCGGAGAAGACCTTCATGTTCCGCGAAGCGACGCGGAACCAAGCCCTGATCGAGCGGGATCTCCTCCCGAAGGCCCAGCAGTCGCTGGAGGTCGCCCGCGCGGCCTACGTCACGGGGCGGACCGGCTTTCTCGACGTGGTCGAAGCGTCGCGCTCGCTGCTGGATTTTGAGCTGCGGGGCATCGAAGCCCAGACCCAACGCGAACTCTCGCTGGCGGAGCTCGGCCTGCTCGTCGCCGGCATCCCGCCCGAAAATTCTCCCCTCAAGACCAACGAGTCCAACTGACCTTCCTGAACCGCCATGCGCACGAAACTCCTCCTCTTCACCATTCCCCTGCTGCTCTGGGCCCTGCTCGTCGCCGGATGCGGCGACGCGAACCACGATGCCCACGCCAAGGCGCAGAAATACCACTGCCCGATGCACCCGACGTATATCAGCGACAAGCCGGGTGACTGCCCGATCTGCAACATGAAGCTCGTGCCGATCAAGGACGAGCCGGCGGTGGCCGTGGCTCCCGCCAGCACCGAGGCCAGCGCCGCGAAGCCCGGCCAATACACCTGCCCGATGCACCCGAAGGTGGTCAGTGACGGCCCCGGCTCGTGCCCCGATTGCGGGATGGACCTCGAGAAGGTGCCGCCGGCCGACCCTCACGCGGGACACAAGGCCGCCGCCGCAACTGCGCCGGTTCCCGGCCGGATCGCGATCTCCATCAGTCCGGAAAAGCAGCAGTTGATCGGCCTGACCACGGAACAGGTCGCGATTCGCAAGCTCACGCAGCCGGTGCGCTCGACGGCAACGCTGGAGCACGATGAAACCAAGCTCGCCCGTATCGCCCCGCGGTTCGCCGGCTGGGTGCGCGAGCTGAAGGTCAATTACACCGGCCAGAAGGTCGCCAAGGGCGACCCGCTCTTCACCGTTTACAGCCCCGAACTCTTCGAGGCCGAGAGCGAATATCTCCTGGCCTTCCAGCGCGTCACTCAACTGCAGTCCCACGAAGACACCGCGCAGGCAGAAAGCGCCAGGCGCCTGCTGGAATCGGCTCGCCGCAAACTCTCGCTGTGGGAAATTGGCGAGACGGAGATCGCCGAGTTGGAGCGCTCAGGCCAGGCCCGCGACGAGATTCTGGTGCGCTCGCCAGCGTCCGGCCACGTCGTAACCAAGAACGCCGTGCAAGGCCGGGCCTTCATGGCGGGAGAAACGCTCTACGAGATCGCGGACCTGTCTCACCTCTGGGTGCGGGCTTACGTCTTCGAGTTCGAGTCCCCCTTGATCAAGGAAGGCCAGGCCGCGCGCGTGACCTTCCCGTATCTCGGGAACCGCTCCGTCGATAGTCAAGTGACCTTTCTTTATCCGCACATCGACCCGCAGACTCGCCGGGCCGAGGTCCGGCTCGAAATCGACAACCCCCGGCTCGATCTCCGGCCCCAGATGTGGGCGAACGTCGAATTGGAGGCGTCCTTTGGCGAGGTGCTTACGGTGCCGGCCAGCGCGATCATCGACACCGGTGTGCGCCTCGTGGCATTCGTCATGCGCAACGACAACCACCTCGAACCGCGGGAAGTGACCATCGGAGCGAGGTCGGATGACTACTACGAGGTGCTTTCCGGTCTGAGCGATGGCGAGAAGGTCGTCGCGCGTGCCCTCTTCCTGATCGACTCCGAAAGCCAGCTCAAGGCCGCCATCTCCGGCATGGGCAGCGCGGGCGGACACAACCACTGAGGCCCTCAGCCCCAACGGCGATGAACGATTCAACCACCCATCACGCGCCCAAGAAGGATTCGCTCATCGAGCGGATCATCGAGTGGAGCGCCCGCAACAAGTTCACGGTGTTCATGATGGTAGGCGCGCTCTTTGTGGGCGGCGTCTATACCATGCGCAACACCCCGCTCGATGCGATCCCGGACCTCTCCGATGTCCAGGTGATCGTGTTCACGCAGTGGGAGGGCCGCAGCCCGAACCTGGTCGAGGACCAGATCACTTACCCGATCGTGACGAAACTCATCAGCGCTCCCCAAGTGCGCGTGGTGCGCGGGTATTCGTTCTTCGGGTATTCGTTCGTCTATGTGGTCTTCAAGGACGGCACGGACATCTATTGGGCTCGCTCCCGGGTGTTGGAATACATGCAGTCGCTCTCGGGATCATTGCCCAACGGCGTCACCCCGACCTTGGGACCGGATGCGACCGGGGTGGGCTGGGGCTTCCAATATGCGTTGGTGGATAAATCCGGGAAGAACGACCTCGCCCAGCTTCGCTCCTTCCAGGACTGGCACCTTCGCTACTGGATTCAGAGCGTGGAGGGCGTGGCCGAGGTCGCGACCTTCGGTGGCTTCCAGAAGCAATATCAGATCGAAATAGATCCGAACAAGCTGCTGGCCTACAATATCCCCATCAGCAAGGTCGTCTCCGCGGTCCGCAGCTCCAACAACGACGTGGGCGGACGGGAAATGGAGCGCTTCGGCACCACCTACGTGGTGCGGGGACACGGCTACATCAAGTCGCTCGAGGACCTCCGCCTGGTCGTCGTCGGAGCGGACGCGAAGGGCACTCCGGTCCTGTTGCGGGACGTGGCCCAGAACATCCAGCTCGGGCCCGAGATGCGCCGCGGCGCCGGCGACCTCAACGGTGAGGGCGAGGCGGTCGGCGGTATCGTGGTCGTCCGTTTCGGTCAGAACGTCCTGCAGGTCATCGACCGCATCAAGGCGAAGCTCGAAGAGGTGAAGGGTTCGCTGCCCCCCGGCGTGGAGATCGTGACGACCTACGACCGGTCGGACCTCATCAACCGGGCCATCGGCACGCTCACCCGCACCATCGTCGAGGAGTCGATCATCGTCGCCCTGGTGATCATCGTCTTCCTGTTGGACTTCGGTGGTGCCGTGCGCGCCATCGTAACGCTGCCCATCGCGGTGGCCTTGGCCTTCATCCCGATGTATTTCATGGGGCTGACGGCCAACATCATGTCCCTGGCGGGCATCGCCATTTCCATCGGTGTCATTACCGACGAGGCGGTGGTGATGGTGGAGAACGTCCACAAGAAGCTGGAGCATGCCCCCGCGGGACTGACCCGCGCCCAGCGGCAGGAAATCATCATCGGAGCCTGCAAACAGCTCGGGAAACCGCTCTTTTTCGCCCTGTTGGTGATCACCGTCAGCTTCATGCCCGTTTTCACCCTGGAGGCGCAGGAGGGTCGTCTGTTCAAGCCGCTCGCCTACACGAAGACCTTCACGATGGCGTGGGCCGCGTTCCTGTCGGTGACCATCGGACCCGCCCTCATCGTCCTCATGACCGGCGCGAAGGTCATCCCGGAGCACAAGCATCCGATCAGCCGGTTTATCCATCGGCTCTATTATCCCTGGGTCAGCGCCCTGATGACGCGCCGCCTTCTCTCCATCGGCATCGCCGTCGCCGCCGTCGCCTCGTCCATCCCCGTCTTCACCAAGCTGGGCTCGGAGTTCATGCCGCCCATTGAGGAAGGCACGATCCTCTACATGCCGACCACGCTGCCCACGGTGTCCGTCACCGAGGCGACCCGCCTGATGCAGATTCAGGACAAGGTCATCAAACAGTTCCCGGAAGTCCTGACGGTCCACGGCAAGGCCGGCCGCTCCGAGACCGCGACCGACCCAGCGCCCTTGGAAATGTTTGAAAGCGTCGTGCAGTTGAAGCCCCAGGACGAGTGGCGCAAGGTGCCGCAGTCGCGGTGGTATTCGAGCTGGGCGCCGGACTGGCTGAAGTCGGGCCTGCGCAAAATCTGGCCGGAGGTGCGTCCGATGACCAAGGACGAACTCGTCCAGGAAATGGACGAGGCGCTCCAGATCCCCGGACAGGTCAATGCGTGGACCATGCCCATCAAGGCACGCATCGACATGCTCTCGACCGGCGTGCGGACACCGATTGGCGTGAAGATATTCGGCACCGACCTCACCGAGATCGGCAAGCTGGGCGAACATCTCGAATCCGCGCTCCGGCAGGTCCCGGGCACGCGCAGCGTGTTCTCGGAACGGACCACCGGCGGCCTCTATCTGGACATCCTGCCGAACCGGGCGGCCATCGCCCGCTACGGGCTGAACGTCGAGGATGTCCTCATGCTTGTAGAGACCGCCATCGGCGGCATGGCCATCGACAAGACCATCGAGGGACGCGAGCGCTACACCGTCAACGTGCGCTACAGCCGCGAACTGCGCGATGACGTGGAGAAGCTGAAGCGCGTCCTCGTGCCTGTCGCCTCGGCCGGCATGGCCGAGGCCGGTGACGGCGATGCGTCCATGAATGCGCCGGCACCCGTTCGCGCCGGAGCCCCGGTTGTTCAGGTCCCGCTCGGGCAACTGGTGGAGATCAAGACCACCAGCGGAGCCCCGCTCATCAAGAACGAGAACGGAGCCCTCACCGGCTGGGTTTACATCGACATGACCGGCCGAGACATCGGCGGTTACGTGGCGGAGGCCAAGCAGGTCGTGCGCGACAAGATCGAGAAAGCCGGCCTGCTGCCGTCGGGCTACCGCCTGGAGTGGACCGGCCAGTATGAATACATGCTGCGCGTGAAGGAGCGCCTCAAGGTCGTGATCCCCATCACGCTCGCGCTGATCTTCGTGCTGCTCTACATGAACTTCAAGAGCATCCCCGAAACCTTCATCATCCTGCTCTCCATCCCCTTCGCGATGACCGGCAGCATCTGGTTTCTGTGGATGATGGGCTACAACCTCAGCATCGCGGTGTGGGTGGGCATCATCGCCCTGTCGGGTCTGGCGGCCCAAACGGGCACGGTGATGATCATCTATCTGGATGAGGCTTTCCACTCCTACCAGAAAGCGGGGAAGATGAGGACCCAGCACGACCTCTTCGAGGCGATCACCTACGGTGCCGTGCAGCGCGTGCGGCCCAAGCTCATGACTGTGTGCATGATCACCTTCGGCCTGGTGCCGGCGCTCTGGGCGCATGGCGCGGGGGCCGAGGCGATCCAGCGCATAGCGGCCCCGATGATCGGCGGCCTGGTCACCTCCACGATCCTCACCCTCGAGATCGTCCCGGCCATCTACTCGCTCTGGCGCGGCCGTCAGGTCGAGTGGGTCAAGGGACCCAAACCCAAGAAGAAGTCCTGGGCCGAACTCAGCGAGATATTCGTCGAGATCGAGCGCAAGGAGCACGAAGCAGACATCGCCAAGATGCAGGCACCGTGAGGAACCCTCTCCCTCCCGCAACCACGAGCGGACAACCCGAACCCCAAACAGGATAAGCCATGAAAACAAAACTGACAGTGCTCCTCCTCGCCGGTCTCTTGGCCGGTGCGTCCACGGTATTCGCGGGTCCCCCCACGGGAACCTGGCAAACGCTGAACAAGCCCGCCCAATTCGAGAAGCTCAAGGCAGGCGACAAGATCGCCTACGTGTGCAACCAGTGCCAGACCGTGACCGAAGTGACCGTTGAAAGCACCGCTGCGGCCATGGAGCACTGCAAGGAGGGCGCCACCGTGACCTGCCCATCGTGCAAAGCGAAGGTTCGGGTCGTCACCAAGGGCCCGCCCAAGAATCCCATGCTCGTGCGCGAAGTGACCTACGTGAACGAGAAGGGTGAGCCCTGCCTCTTCATCGCGAAGCCGGCGGAGAAGTCCTGATCTGGTCGGCCTCACTGGTTTGATCTCGCCGCCCGTGCTCCTGCGCGGGTGGCGGGATCTCCTGCCCATCACAGCATGAACTTGCCCCGTGCATTCGTGGTGATCCTCGGATTGATCGTCGGAACCGCGGCACTCTCCGTTTACTTCAACCGCGCGAAGGTCGGAGAGTCCCTCACGACCAAGGTCCAGTTTGAACAGCTCCGCCCCGGCGACCGGATTGTCTATGTCTGCCGGCAGTGTGACGCCAAACGAACGGTCACGCTCGCCAGTGTCGCCGAGGCGCTGGAATACTGCCGGGAGGGCGCGAGATTGAGCTGCCCCGGGTGCAAAGACGAAATGCAGGTGGTGCTCAAGCAGGGCGCCGGATCGACGGTCGAGGTTCACTACGTCAACAAGAAGGGTCACGAGTGCCTCACCATCGCCAAGGCGCTGCCCGAGACCTGACCGCAGCCGCGGCTCCTCCACATGAACCCGGAAGACGCAAACGCCGAAACCTGCACCGTCTGCGGCAAGGCCACCGACGGCGCGGCGGGATTCGCCCATCTCTACCACAAGGGTCTTCGTTTTTCCCTCTGCTGCCCCATGTGCGTCGATGTTTTCCAACGGCACCGCGACCGCTTTGCCCGGGGCGAGCGACCGCAAAGCCTGCTCGATGAGACCATCGCTGAGATGAAGTGGAAAGACCCGGCCCATTAACCCTGCGCGGCCCCGGACCACTGCCATGAGAGACCATCCCCGAATCACTCACCTCCACGCGCTAGGTTTTGCGGTGTTGGCCGCATTCCTGATTTCCGGCTGCACCACACCGTTCCGGCCTCCGTCCGACTTGGCCCATGTTCGCCTCCAGGGCGTGGATTCTCCCGTAGTCATGGTCGAAAAGATTTGGCTGGAGCGAAAGGACGGAGAACTGGCCCTGCGGGGTTATGTTCTCAAACGGCTGGCAGCCACCGATACCACCGTCACACACCTTGATGTCACCCTCTACGATGCCTCCGGGCGGGTATTGCGGACCAGCCAGGAGTCGTTCACGCCCAAGCAGATTGTGCGTCGCCACCGCGGGCCCGCCTACGCCAGCTATCGCATCGCGCTGGACCCACTGCCAACGGGCGTCGCTCGGATCGAGGTGAGGGCACATGAAGCCGTGCATCCCTGATCCCTCAGAAGTGGAAGGGGATGTGACATCCCTAAAAAAAGCCAAAAAAGGATGAGGGATTGCCAACACCTGCGGTGTATGTGTCCCGAAACCTCTCTTCACCCATTACCATCCACCCATGAACACCCGTCTCGCTCTTCGCTCCAGCCTCGCCGGTCTCGCCTTGGCTTTCGTGGCCGCTGCGGCCGTCCTCACCCCCGCCCAAGCCCATGAGGGCCACAAAAAGGAAAAGGAGCAGTCCAAGGGCTCCGCTCAATCCGAGGCGGACTATCCCGTCGATTACTGTGTCGTCTCCGGGGACAAGCTCGAGGACGGCGACATGGGCCCGCCGATCAATTACACTTACAAGCAGGACGGGAAGCCCGACCGGCTCGTGCGCCTCTGCTGCAAGAGCTGCGTGAAGGACTTCAAGAAGGACCCCGAGAAGTTCCTCAAGATGATTGATGATGCCGCTGCCGCGAGAGCCAAGGGCGAGAAGCCGGCGGCGCCGGCCGCCCCCGGGCACGGCAAGCATCATTGAGTTCGCTTCGTTTTGTCTGATTCAACCGGCCGGGGTATCACGCTCCGGCCGGTCCGTTGTTGCCACGCACTCTCCGCCATTCCACCGCCATGGACCTTTCCACGCTCTTCGGCCGCCTGCACCCGCTGGTGTTGCATTTCCCGATCGCGCTGCTGCTGCTCGCCGCCGCCCTCGAAGTGGTCCGGCTGAAATGGGACCGCCCGGGCCTGGGTCGGACCATCACCCTGCTCATGGTCATCGGTGCGGTCGGGGCGCTCGCGGCCACGGCCACCGGCTGGGTCTTTGCGGTTGAGTCGCACCCGCGGCCGTCTCTGCGGTGGATGCTCCAATGGCATCGCTGGTTGGGCGTGGGCACCTCGGTGCTGGCCGGTATCGCCGCGTGGCTCGCATTCCGCTTGTCCGAGGCGCCGAACCCGGGCGCCCGTTGGATGCGGCGCTCTGCGATCTGGCTGACCAGCCTGATCCTGATTGGCGCAGCCCATCTCGGCGCACTCATGGTGTGGGGTGAGGATTACTTCGATTTGTCCTCCTAAGGCCCCGCCATGCCGCTTCGCCGTTTCACCCTTCTTTTCCTCGGATTGTTTGCCGCCGCCCACGCCTGTGACGAATGCGGCGGCAAGCTCAAGCCGTCCTGGTCCGAGCGCGAATCCGAGCCAAAGGCTTCTGCACTCTATCCCGACGCCAAGATCGTCGAATACACCCTCGATGTCACCGAGGCCCTGCTGTCGCCCGCCGGCAAGCCGGTGCGCGCACTCGCGCTCAACGGCACGGTCCCCGGGCCGACGCTGCGCTTTCGCGAGGGTGAGATTGCCCGCATTCATGTGCGCAACCGGCTCGCGAAAGAGGAGACCTCCACGCACTGGCACGGCTTGCTCGTGCCCAATCTGGAGGACGGCGTCCCTTCCATCACAACCCCACCGATCAAGGCAGGCGAGTCCCGGACCTTCGAGTTCCTGCTCAAGCACGCCGGCACCTATTGGTATCACAGCCACACCGGCCTGCAGGAACAACGCGGCGTTTACGGCAGCATAGTCATCGAACCCAAGGAAGGCACCCCCGCTCGCACAGACTTGCCCCGGATCGACCGCGAAGAGGTCGTGGTGCTCTCCGATTGGACCAATGAGAATCCAGCCGAGGTCATGCGCACCCTCCTGCGCGGCAGCGAATGGTATGCGATCCGCAAGGGCACCGCGCAGTCGCTCTGGGGGGCGAGGAAGAGCGGGCACATGCGCGACTACCTGGACCGGGAGAAGTCCCGGCTGCCTGCGATGGATGTCTCGGACGTGGCCTACGACGCCTTTCTGATCAACGGGCAGCCACGGCAGACCTTGGCCGCGCGCCCGGGCGAGACGGTGCGCCTGCGGATCATCAATGCTTCCGCTGCAACCTACTTCTACGTCAGTGCTGCGACCGGGCCCCTCACCGTCATTGCGGCCGACGGGGTGGATGTCGTCCCGATTCAGCAGCAGCGTCTGCTCGTCGGCATGGCTGAGACCTACGATGTCCTCGTGACCGTGCCGGCCGATGCCCTGTCTGTGTCATGGGAGGTTCGGGCCACGGCCCAGGACAACTCCGGCCACGCCTCCCTGTTTCTCGGGGAAGGAAGTGCTCCGCCGCGACCCGCGCCGGCTCCCGGTCCGCTCAACAGCTACAGCATGGACGTGGCCTTGGGGGCGGTGCTCAACGAAATGGACGAGTCCGGCGACGTGACCGATGCCGAAGCCTTGGCGGCAGAGATCGACCGGCCGTTGCCCCCCTACAAGCGCCTTCGTGCCACCCAATCCACCGCGTTGCCCGCGGAAGCACCCGCTCGCGAGGTCACACTCCGTCTCACCGGCGACATGTGGCGCTACCTCTGGTCCATCAACGGGCGCTCGATTGATGAGCAAAGCACGATCCCGGTGAAGAAAGGGGAGGTGCTGCGCCTCGTGTTGGTGAACGACACCATGATGCACCACCCGATGCACCTGCACGGGCATTTCTTTCGTCTGCTTATGCCGGACGGCGCCCCGGCCGACTTCGCGCCGCTGAAGCACACCGTGGACGTGCCGCCAATGAGCCGCCGGGTGATCGAGTTCTACGCCAACGAGGACCGCGACTGGCTGTTCCACTGCCATCTGCTCTACCACATGATGTCCGGCATGGCTCGGGTGTTCAGCTACCCGGCGGGTGTCGGCATGTCCGCGAAGGATGCCACCGGAGCGGTGATGGGCGCGCCGGGATCGCTCAAGTCCACCGGTGCCACCTACCGTCCCATGCTCGGGGAGCACGCCCATCCGCACACCTACGCTTGGATCGACGGGAGCGTGCAATCGCACCTCAGCGAGGGCTTGGCCACGATCCAGCGCGGTCGCGACAACCTCAACCTGGCGTGGGAGCTCGGCTGGGAGCGCGTGCCCATGAGCACCTACGAAATCGAGGCCACCTATTCACACTACTTCAACTCCCGCTGGACCGCCTTTGCCGGGTATCGCGCCACCAATTCTTCCGGTGTGCGGGATGGGGCGGTCGCCGGTGCGACCTATCTGTTGCCCTACCTGTTCGCGCTCACCGGCTCCATCCACAGCGCCGGTGAGGCCCGCGTCACTCTCGGCCGCGAGATCCCCCTCACCAGCCGGCTGGGCCTGCTGGTGAACGCCCAGTATGATACCGCCGGGGAATCCGACTGGCAGGCCGGGGTTACCTACACGGTCTCCAAGCGACTGTCGCTCATCGGCTCCTACGATGCGGACTTCGGCCTCGGCGCCGGGGTCGGCTTCCGCTTCTAGCCACTGACTTCATTCACTTTACCGCCATGAAACATCAACCCACCACGTCCACCATCCTCACGTCCCTTGTCCTCGGCTTGCTCATCGCGATCCTCTCACCGGCGATCAACGCCGCCGAGAAGGCCAAGGAGACCGTCAAACCGTATCCCCTGAACGTCTGCATCGTGACCGACAATGATCTCGGCTCCATGGGTGACGAACGCAGTTTCGTTTACGAGGGCCAGGAGATCAAAATCTGCTGCAAGCCCTGCGAGAAGAAATTCCTGAAGGACCCAGCCCGCTACCTCAAGAAGCTGGCCCCGACTCCGGCAAAGGAGGCAGCCACGCCTGAGACCACTGCAACCAAGTCCTGAATCCGCTCACCCCATGAACATCCCCAAGACTGTCAGCACGCTGGCCGCGTCATCGAGAAGCGGGGCCTCGCGACCAGCGTTCTGCAGTGAACGCCGGACGGCTGGAAGTTCAGGCTGAACCACAGCTCATCAAGGAATCTGCCCAAAGCAAACTGACCTGACATGGCTGAGCCGACCTACATTCCGGCACTCTCCTACGCATTCCTGACCCGTTGGTATGATGTGGTCGTGCGTTGGACGACCAGGGAAGCCGCCTTTCGCAAGGCGCTGCTTGCCCAGGTCGCCCCAAAAGAGGGGCACCGGATTCTCGATGTCGGCTGCGGCACCGGCAGTTTCGCGGTGCAGCTAAAGCTCGCCGCCCCCGGGGCCGAGGTTACGGGGCTGGACGGAGACGCCAACGTGCTGGCTATCGCGAGGAACAAGGCCCAGCGCGCCGGACTCGATCTGGTTTGGGTCCAATCTTCCGCGCTGAACCTGCTGTTTCCGGAAGCGCGCTTTCATGCGGTGGTGAGCAGCTTGTTCTTCCATCACCTGGACCTCGAGAGCAAGAAGCGCGCCCTAGCTGAAATAGCGCGGGTGCTGGAGCCCGGTGGCGAACTGCATATCGCTGACTGGGGCCGACCCGGGAACCCGCTCATGCGCGCGGCCTTTCTGCCGGTTCAGCTGCTGGACGGTTTCAAGACGACGAGGGACAACGTTGCCGGTCGATTGCCGGAGCTTATCGCCCAGGCGGGATTTGTCGGCGTGGAAGAGACGAAACGCATGGCCACGCCCTGCGGCAGCCTGTCATTGTATCGGGCAAACAAGCCGCCGAGGCCCATTCCCCAGTAGCTGGATGAGGTCCTGTGTTCCGTCCGACAGCTCCTCTCGCTCTCAGCACTCGCACCCTCTTTGTCCCCACCAAACCGCCGATGGCTGTCTCCGTTTACCAGATCACGCAAGCGCAGCACTCTCTGCGCACTGCCATCAAAGCGAACCGGATATTCGCTGTCGCGGCGTTGGCCTGGGTCTCTGCGGTGCCACTCTTGCGAGCATCAGACGATGCTCTGTCGCTGACATATTCTTCCGGCCTGGGTTCAGACCATGTCGATCGCGGGATCGAGAGAGCGGGCACCAGCTGGCAGTCCTCCTTCTACGGCTCGGTGTCCGGCTGGAAGGGTCGCGTGTGGTATGGGAGGCCTTTGGATGCCGATGGCGTGGAGGAGGTGCGTTCGTCCCTCGGACATGGCTGGAGACTGGGCAAGGCGACGGCGCTTGAACTCACTGGCACCCACTTCTGGTATGTGGATCAGTGGATGGCGGGTGCGCCCGCCCACTCCTTCGAGGGTGTGGTTCGCCTTTCCTCGATTGCGCCCGGGCGATGGAATCCCTCCCTCGAGGTCGCTTACGACATCCGCTACCGCTCGACTGCGGTTGAGGTATCGGTTGAGCGCGAATTCGTGACCGGCGTGGGCGTATGGGCGCTTCGAGCCCATGGCGGGCAAGTGACCGCTCGGGATGTTTTGCCCGACGCCAACGGGGCCGCCCTGCGCGACAGCTACATCTACTACGGGACGGCGGTCGGGCTCCGTCGGCGGGTTGGCCTACATTGGAGTCTGTTGGGGGAAATCGGCCTGCGTGGTTCCGCCAATCAGGATTCAGCCTGGTCTGAGCTACCGGCCCGGGCCGCGCGTGGGCGACTCGCGCTGAGCGCACTCTATCAGTTCTGACGACATTCTAAACTCAATCGCTAACTCGAGAATTCTGAGCCGTCGGCTTCATGCTTCGGATTTTTGCTTCTGCTTGATTTCGTTGAGTCTTATCTGTGCGGCTTAGCCCGGTGAGCGACTGCTCACCCATGGACTTGCCTCATCGTTTTGTTGACTCTACCTCATTCTCCCATTGGTTGCCTCTCGTGCCGAGCCTGCGCAATCTCATCGCTGTCGTTTTCGCCCTGACCGTATGGTTGGGTGCCGCGCAGCACTGCAACCTCGAGGCTGCTGGAGTATTCGATCACCAAACCGAAACAGGCCGAGCATGCTGCCCCGGCTCTGAGCATGGGTGCAACTTTGACGGCTGCGATGTGGTGGAGTCCGGCGCTTATCGGCTTTCCGACTCGACCGCCTTGGTCGCACTTCCCGCTTCGCTGGAATGTTGCTGCTATCTCTGCCATGTCTTGGTCGCCCCACCCTCCGAAGCTGCGCTCGCGGCGAAGGTCAGGGTAGTGGTTGAGCGAATCAAACCGTGGGTGCCTGCATGGCATTTTGAACGACGCACGGTCGCGGCACCCGGTGCGCCGGCTGTGATCCTCGCCTGATCGGTCCCTGCGCGGGCTGACGGGTTTTCCTATTCCACGCTCGCGTGTAGGCGCGCTGCGTCCTCTCCGGGCCGTGCTGTGTCCGGACGTTTTCCACCCTCCATTTCCACGATTCCATGAAGCAATTCCATTCCACCACCCTCATCTTCCCCCTTTGCGGGCTAGGCCTCTTGGCCCAAGCCCGCGCGCAAGAAACCGTTCCGAGTGAGACCGCGGCCGTCTCCTTGCCCGCCATTGTCAGCGAAATCACCTCCGGCAATCCCGAACTCAAGTTCTACGAGGCTGAGATCGCCGCCTCCAAGGCCGGCCTCCGCGCCGCCGGCACCTACAACAATCCCGAACTTTCGCTCGACCTCGGCCGGCGCAAACTCGCCGATCCGGCGGGCACCCTCGCGGGCGAAGGGACCGCCTGGGGCGTATCGGTCACCCAAACCTTTGAATGGCCCGGCCGGCTTGCTCTGCGCAAGGCCGTTGCCAACCGACAGGTCGAACTGGCCGAACTCGGCCTTGCCCGCTTCCGCGCCGCCCTTGAGGCCCGGGCCAGTGCCCTGGCTTTCGGATTGTATGCCTCGGCCGAAAAGGGCGCGGCCGTCCGTGAAGTGGCCGACCGTTTCGCCGCGCTTAAGGCGACGTTCCTCGCGCGCGATCCGGCTGGCATCACGCCCCTGCTGGAAACCCGGGTGATCGAAGCGCAGGAACTTGCGCTCCAGCGTCGCGCCACCGAGGCGGAGCTGGTCGCGCAGGCGGCGTTGATCGAACTGAACCAGTTGCGCGGCATGTCGCCGGCCACGCCGCTGCGCGCCGCCGCGACCAAACTGGTGTTCAATACCTCCCCGGAAACCTCGGCTCTGCTCGGCGCTGCCCACGAGAACAATTTCGATTTCCGCGCCCGCAAGGTGGAGCTCGAACAGCAGGGGTTCGCCGTCCAGCTCGCACGAAACGAGCGCTATCCGAGCTTCAGCGTGAGCCCCTACTATTCGCAGGCCAAGGCCGGTGACAAGGAGCAGAACTACGGCATCGGGCTGTCCATCCCGCTTCCGTTGAGTTCACGCAACCGCGCCGCCGTGGATGTCGCCGAGGCCCGGCAGCGTCAGGCCGAGGTGGCCGTGCTGGTCGCCCAGCGTGAACTGGACCGCGCCGTTCTGACCGCGGCCCAAGCCTTCCTGACCAAGGTCCGAGAGTCGCAGCGGTGGTCGCCCGAGTCGGTCCAGCGCTTCCGTGAGGCCGCGGAACTCGCCGACCGGCACTACCGGCTCGGAGCAGTGCCCATCGCCACCTACGTCGAGCTGCAAAACTCCTACCTTGAAGCCGTCGAAGCCCTGCTGGATACGAAGCTGGAAGCACTCGAAGCCGGCTTGCAGCTCAAACAGCTTACGGGCCTGGACTTCAACCCCGTGGAGATCGCGCCATGAAGCGCAGATTCCATTGGCTGGGATTGACCGTAGCCTGCCTGGGCCTGTTGCTCGGCGGCTGCGGCAGGAAGGATTCCGTCGCAGAGCACGACCAATCGGAAAGCGAGGAAGGCGAAGGCGGCGGGGTTTCCTTCAAGGAAGGCCGGGGGCTGTCGCTCAACCCCGAGGTCATCCAGGCGCTCGGGCTCCGCACCGCCGAGGCCGAGGAGCGTCCTCTGGCCGACAACATCCGCCTGATCGCGCAGGTGTTCGAGACCGGGCCGCGCGTGCTGGCAAGCGCGACAGTGCCGGCGGCAGAGGCCGAACATTTTGAACAGCATCCTTTCCAAGGCGCGAAGCTGGTGCGCATCGACCGCAGCACGGCGACGGCCACCCGGCTGGTGGACCTCATTGTCGCCCTGGATCGGACCGATACCCCCGCCATTGGCGAATTCGTCGAGGTGATCTTCGCAGCCGAGCCCACCACGGTTCTCGCCGTGTCGAGCACCGCGCTGCTCGATAGCGCCGCAGGCACCTTCGTTTACGTCGTCAATGGCGAATACTACCTGCGCACGCCCGTGAAAACAGGTGCCCGCAGTTCGGACTACGTCGAAATCACCGACGGACTCTATGCCGGCGACGTGGTCGTTACCGCTCCTGTTGAACAACTCTGGCTCGCTGAACTCCGCCTCACCAAGGGCGGCGGCCACAGCCACTAATCTTCCCCTTCCTTTCCCATGATTGATAAAATTCTGGAGTTTGCCCTCCGTCAGCGCGTTTTCGTGCTCCTCGGCGTGGTGGCGCTCATCACCGTCGGCGTCTGGTCGGCCGTCCGCCTGCCCATCGACGCCGTGCCCGACATCACCAACGTGCAGGTGCAGATCAACACCTCCGTGCCCGCCCTCGCGCCCGAGGAAATCGAGAAGCTCGTGACCTACCCGGTCGAGGTCGAAATGGGCGGCATCGAGAAGCTGCTCGAGGTGCGCTCCATCTCCAAATTCGGCCTCTCGCAGGTGACACTAATTTTCGAGGAGGACGCCGACATCTACCGCGCCCGCCAGTTGGCCGGGGAGCGTCTGCAAGCGGTCCTCGACGAATTGCCGCCCGGCGTCACGCCGAAGCTCGCTCCGATCACCACCGGTCTCGGCGAAATCTATCACTACACCGTTCATTACCAAAAGGACTACAAGGACACTCCGTCGGATCCAGTCGAGCGCTTGCGTCAGCTCAAGCTCGTGCAGGACTATGTGGTCAAACCAGCACTGCGCACCGTCAAAGGCGTCACCGAGGTGAATACCTCCGGCGGCTACGAAAAGCAGCTCGTGATCCTGCCCGATCCCGTGAAGCTGACCAGCGTAGGCCTGACCATCGGCGAGATCGCCGACGTGATCGCCGAGAACGTCACCAACGCCGGTGGTTCCGTGGTCGAGAAAGGCGGTGAAAGCGTGACCGTTCGCGCCGTCGGCCGGGTGCAGACCACGGAGGAGATTGCCGACCTGCCACTCAAGTTCTCCGGTCGTCCCACCGCCCTGCGTGTGAAGGACGTGGCGGAAGTGGCCATCGGCTCCGGAGTGCGCACGGGCTCGGCCACGCACGATGGCCAAGAGGCCGTGCTCGGCTCGGCCCTCATGCTTATTGGGGAAAACAGCCGGCTCGTATCGCAGCGCGTGCATGAGAAGATCGAAGAGATCCAGCCCAAGCTGCCGCCGGGAATCGTGGTCGAAACGGTTTACAACCGCACCGACCTGGTGAATTCCACCATCCGCACGGTCGAAAAGAACCTGTTCGAGGGCGCCTTGCTCGTCATTGCCGTTCTGATCGGCCTGCTCGGCAACTGGCGGGCGGCGCTCATCGTCGCCTCGGCCATCCCGCTCTCCATGCTCTTTGCCATGACCGGCATGGTCCGCTACGGGGTGTCGGGCAACCTGATGAGCCTCGGTGCGGTGGATTTCGGCCTCATCGTGGACGGCGCGGTCGTCATGGCCGAGAACGTGGTGCGGGTGCTGGCGCACCGGCAGCACCAGCTCGGGCGGCTGCTCACACGGGAGGAACGGTTGCACGGCATCCTGACGGCCTGCAAGCAGGTCGGCTCCCCCACGGTGTTCGGCGTCGCGATCATCACCATCGTCTATCTGCCGATGTTCACGCTCACCGGCATCGAGGGGAAGATGTTCCAGCCGATGGCCTTCACCGTCGTGTTCGCCCTGATCGGTGCGCTCATCCTGGCTCTGACCGTCGTGCCGGTGCTCTGCTCGTTCTTCCTGACCAAGAAGGTGAGCGAGGAGGATAACCTGCTCATCCGCGCCGCCAAGCGCCTCTACGCCCCCGTCCTGCAATTCAGCCTGCGGATGCGCTGGCTCATGACGGCGGTGGCCGTGGCCATCTTCGCCGTGTCGCTCGGGGTGTTCACCCGCCTCGGTGCGGAATTCATCCCCCAGCTCGACGAGGGTTCGCTCGCCGCGCAGATGATCCGCACCACCAGCATCGGTCTCGGACCTTCGCTCGAAATGCAGACAGCCGCTGAAAAACTAATGCTGGAAAAGTTTCCGGAGGTGACACACACCTTCGCGCGCGTCGGCACTTCCGAGGTCGCGACCGATCCGATGGGAGTGAATGTTGGCGACAGCTACATCCTGCTCAAGCCGCCGGCGGAATGGCGCCAGCACGATGGCCGGACCATCACGAAGGATGCGTTGACCAACCTGATGGCGCGGGAGCTTACTACGCATTTCCCGGGGCAAAGCTACCTGTTCTCGCAACCCATCGAGCTGCGTTTTAACGAGCTGCTCTCCGGCAGCCGCGCCGACATCGCCATCAAGGTCTTCGGCGATGACTATGACACCTTGGAGAAGGTGGCGGGCGAGGTCCGTGAGATCGTGGAGAAGATTCCCGGCGCCGCCGACGTGGAATTCGACGCGGCCGGCAAGGCCCCCGTCCTCCAGGTCGTGCTGAACCGCGCCGCCATGGCGCGCTACAACGTGCATGCCGCCGAGGTGAACAAGGTGGTCGAAACGGCGTTTGCCGGAACGGAGTCCGGCATCGTGGTGGACGGCAACCGGCGCTTCCCTATCGTCACCCGCCTGCCGGAGCGAGCCCGCCAGGATTTCGCCGGCGTGACCAATCTGCCCATCCGCACCTCCGATGGCGGCGTCATCACGCTCGGCCAGGTCGCCGACGTGAGCGTCACGGAGAGCGTCAACACGATCAGCCGCGAGGCCTTTCAACGGCGCATGGCCATTCAGGTGAACCTGCGCGGTCGCGACGTGCAGAGCTTCGTGCAGGAGGCACAAGCAAAGATCGCCGCCGGAGTGAAACTGCCCGACGGCTACTTCGTCGAATACGGCGGCGCCTTCAAGAATCTGCAGGAGGCCCGCACCCGGCTGATGATCGTTGTGCCGATGGCCTTGGGGGCGATCTTTCTGCTCATCTTCATGGCTTTCGGGAGCGTGCGGCAGGCCTTCATTGTCTATACCGGCATTCCGTTGGCAGTAACCGGCGGCATCTTTGCGCTCTGGCTGCGCGGCCTGCCGTTTTCCATCTCCGCCGCCGTCGGCTTCATCGCCCTTTCCGGCGTGGCTGTGCTCAACGGCGTCATGATGATCTCGTTCATCAACCAGCTCCGCGAGGAGGGAAAGAACGTGCGCGAAGCCGTGATCGAAGGCGCGCTCACCCGCCTGCGGCCCGTGTTGATGACCGCTCTCGTGGCCTCGCTCGGTTTCGTGCCCATGGCGCTCGCGCACGGGTCCGGCGCCGAGGTCCAGCGCCCTCTGGCCACCGTCGTTATCGGCGGAATCATCACGGCCACCTTCCTCACGCTGGTGCTGTTGCCGACGCTCTATTGCTGGTTCGAGCGCGATCCGTCCTCTGCGCCAGCCCAAATCCCACCCCCAACCGGAGGACACACATGAACCCCCAATCCTGGCTGCTTGTTCTCGGTGCCGCCGCTCTCGCCGGCTGCGCCACGCCATTCCGGCCTCCGCCCGACGTGGCACACATCAAGCTCGACCGCGCCGATTCACCTCTCGTCCGGGTCGAGAAAATCTGGTTGGAGCGCAAGCATGGTCCGCTGGTGGTCACCGGCTACGTGCTTCGGCGACTCGAAACCGAAGATACGACCGGCACGCACCTCGACGTGACTTTGTTTGATGCCAGCGGCCAGGTGCTGCGCCGCACGGTCGAGCATTTCGAGCCCCGGCAGATTCCGCGGCGCTATCGTCGTCCGGACGATGCCACCTACCGGGTGGCGCTGGAT
>Ga0073934_10003542_pt1 | contig 28425 bp, 26 predicted proteins | sample LarsenN4metaG_FD_76834 | JGI IMG/M metagenome (GOLD analysis project Ga0073934, IMG submission 76834) | Hot spring sediment bacterial and archeal communities from British Columbia, Canada, to study Microbial Dark Matter (Phase II) - Larsen... ... | reverse complement strand
GAGGCGGGATCTGGTTCCGCCCGGAATATGGTAATTGTCAGCGACTTAGGATCCCGCCCCGCTTCGCGGGCCAGGCGATCCAGCTCCTTGCGCGCCGCAGTAATCTCCTCCACCTGGAGGTTATTGCCCCGGGGCATCCAGCCATCTCCCCATTCCACCACCCGCTTCAGGACGTTCTTAGCCTCCCCTCCCAGGATAATCGGTGGGTGTGGCTTTTGAACCGGTTTGGGATAGCACCAAAGGGGGGGAAAGGAGACATGGGATCCCCGGTAGGAGGCCTGATCTTTTGTCCACAGCTCTTTCATGGCCAGAACCGCGTCCCGGGTCTGGGTCCAGCGGTGTGGAAAATCAGCTCCCAGAATTTCGGCTTCCTCACGTAACCAGCCGGCTCCAATACCGAACAAAAACCTACCTCCGGAGATTAAATCCACGGTCGCCACTTCCTTGGCCAACAGCAGCGGATTGCGCTCCGGCACCAGGCAAATACCCGTGGCCACTTTTAATTGCCGGGTAACTGCAGCGGCAGCTCCCAGGGCGACAAAGGGATCGACCAACTGTTTATAAACCTCTGGCAGGATGCCATCCGGAGTTCCCGGGAATCGGGTCTCCATATGGACGGGAATAATAGGATGTTCGGGCAGCCATAGGGACTCGAACCCCAAAGCCTCCACCTTCTTTGCCAGGGTGACGATATCGATCGACTTATGGGTCACAAACATGATAACGCCGACGTTTAGCATTCTCCTTGCTCCTCCTTAAAAGTTAAAAGACCCGCTTTTAGGTGTAGAGAATCGGCCTCCATAGGACCACAAAATACAGGATCTTACTGCTTATCTAATCGTAAAACTTCTAGATTTGTCAAGCCTAAAAAGGTGCCCGGCGCATAAATCCGGGGGAGCCGACTCCATACCGGTCGATCGGCCCTCAGGATTTGCGTTCTTCACTTCGATCCGTGGCCGGCGGCGGTTCGGGAGACAGCGCAGAAATCTCAGAGCGAAGTTCCGGCGTCATGGGAATTTCCAGAGCCTTCAGAGAGTCTTCTAGCTGAGCCAAGTTCCGCGCCCCCAGGATGGGAGCGGTAATCGCAGGATGGCCGGCTACCCAGGCGACCGCGAGACCGGCGGGATGAAAACCTCGTTCCCTGGCAAAGTGGGTAAACTTTTGAGCTACTTCATACATCCAGGCCTCGCCATATCGATTTTGATACATCTTACTCTCAATTAGGCGTCCTGAAGCTGGCCGCTGTTGAGGCCCGTACTTCCCGGTGAGCAAACCTCCCCCCAGAGGGCTGTAGGAGATGACCCCTAGATTTTCCGATTGGGCCATGGGCAAAATCTCTACCTCGGCCTGGCGCTTGACCAGATTGTACATGGGCTCTATGCACGTAAACGCGGCCCAGCCTTCCCTGGCCGATATTCCCAAAGCTTTGACCACCTGCCAGGCCGCAAAGTTGCTGGCCCCCGTATAGAGAACTTTCCCCTGGGAAACCAGGTCGTCCAGCGCCCTGAGAGATTCCTCGAGGGGGGTATTACGGTCAAAGTGATGCAAAAAATAGAGATCGATGTAGTCCGTCTTGAGACGCTTAAGGCTGGCCTCGATGGCCGCCAGGATATGACGTCGGGAGGTACCTCCGCTGTTGATATCAGAGCCCATAGGGGCATAGACTTTGGTGGTAATAACGACTTCATCCCGGCAATCCGCGATGAGGTTTCCCAAAATCTCTTCAGCCCGCCCCTTTCCGTATACATTGGCGCAATCAAAGAAGTTAATACCGACTTCCCGACAGCGGCGGAACATCGCTGCGGAAGCTTCTTCGTCGGCATCGCCACCAAAAGACATGGTGCCGAAACACAGATACGAGACCTTAACCCCTGTAGAACCTAATAACTTATATTTCATTAAAACCTCCTCCTGTTTACAAGATTTCTGTTCCCTGTCGGTTCTCCTGGCCGATCTTCAGGTCTTTTTTCTCGTCCCCGACGGGATCTAAGAACGAGGTGTGGACAAAACTCTGGGATTACCCAATCCCCCCATCTTTCATGACCTGACGGGTCGGGTCACGAAGGATCTCGGCTGTTAGCAAAGAGGTTCACTCCCCTATAGTTTGATGAAATGTCGGGTTATGTCAATGAATTTATGGAGAATTCCCATCACCCACCCAAAAAACCCTTGACGTGCACGGTCTCTGGATATAAGCTCCCTACTGAGAGGATACGCGCGAAGTACGTATGCTGTGTCCATCAATCACATGGATTAAGGGACTTGTGGGTTTAGATGGGTTTGAAGCCCTAAATTGTGCAAGTCCGTGCGCGAGAGTTTTACTTCCCTTAACCTTATCAGCGGAGGATAGGTCCTGATGTCAAATATCAATCGCCAAATTACCCTGGCCTCCAGGCCTGTAGGTTATCCCAAAGTGTCGGATTTCAAACTAGTGGAGTCTCCGATCCCTACCCCGAAAGCCGGGGAGATCCTTGTTCGCGCCATTTATCTCTCCCTGGACCCGTATCAACGAGGGCGGATGAGCGATGCGCCCTCCTATGCGCGACCGGTACAGATCGGCGAGGTAATGACCGGCGAGATCGTCGGCAAAGTGATGGTCTCCCAACACCCCGAATTTAAAGAGGGCGATATCGTTGCAGGACTTCTGGGGTGGCAGGAGTATGCTGTCTCCGACGGCACGGGCGTCCGAAAGATAGATCCCACGTTAGCGCCGATCTCGACGGCGCTGGGCGTTCTCGGGATGCCAGGCATGACGGCGTATTTTGGCTTGTTAGATCTGGGCAAGCCGCAGCCGGGAGAAACCGTCGTCGTCTCGGGCGCAGCAGGTGCGGTCGGGTCCATCGTCGGGCAGATCGCGAAAATCAAGGGTTGTCGGGTTGTGGGCATCGCCGGAGGCGAACGCAAGGTCAATTACCTCCTCAAGGAACTCGGTTTCGATGCCGCCTTTGACTACAAAACCGTCCAGAACTATGGCCAGAAACTGAAGGAACTCTGTCCGGCGGGCATTGATGTCTATTTTGACAACGTCGGTGGATCCATCACCGACGCCGTCTTTCCCCTGATCAATATAAAAGCCAGGGTGGTCATCTGCGGTCAGATTTCCCAATATAACCTGGAGAAGCCGGAGTTAGGGCCGCGCTGTTTGCGATACTTGATCATGAAGCGGGCCAGGGTGGAAGGGTTTTTGATCTTCGACTATGCCAGCCGGTATAAGGAAGCGCTCCAGCAATTGGCCGAGTGGGTCAAGACAGGAAAGCTGATGTACCATGAGGATATCGCAGAGGGGATTGAAAACGCGCCAGAGGCCTTCATTGGGATGTTGAAAGGAAGGAACATCGGCAAGCAACTGGTCAAGATCTCCGAGCCGTGAGGGCCGCTGAAAGCGTTTTCTTCTCCAATTAAAACGATCCTATTTACGCCAGGCGTCGATAAAAATAAACAGGGGACGGGGCTTCAGGCCTCGTCCTTACTTTAGATTTTCTTTCATCAACCTGGCCACCTCTCTTTTTACCTGATCGGCAGACTGGGATAATTGATATATGACCTGTTTCTGATCGATGACCCCTCTATTCTGGCTCAGCTTGAATTTGGCTTCGATCTTGGTAATCTCGATTTCAAAAGATTGGGCGCCTTTTGCGAATTGTTGGATTTTTTCATCCCTGAAGTCGATGGAATAAGGTTCATCTAACTTCGACTCGTAGCGCCGGACCGTACTTTCTATGATCTGGAGGTGTCTTTCCGGATCATGGATCGGTGTAGGGATTCCATAAACGTGAACGACCGCGTAATTCCAGGTCGGGACCTTGGGGACTTTAGATTCTTCCAGGTACCAGGCCGGGGAAATATACGCGTGCGGCCCTTGAAATAGGGCAAGAACTTCCTGCGGGGGATCAAAGCCCTTCCATTGGGGATTCATTTTGGCCATGTGACCATAAAGAAACCCCTGGCGACCTCGCTGAGGGTCCAAGAGGAGAGGTATATGGGTGGCGATAAGTGCATCGTTAAGACGGCTGATCAGGGTGGCAAAACTATACGCGTTTATTAAGGAGTAGATCTTGTCCTTGTCTTCTTCTTTAAAGGGATCTGGAATGTACATAGTGTAAGGTTCCACCTCCAAAATGAGTTCCTGACCCGGCACTCATTAAAAAATTTCCTTATTTCTTGCTTTTAGTGGCCAGTAGGTGTTATAAATTTTACTAGGTATTCTAAGTTTTATAATGGGTGCTTACAGGCCCTACGGCCCATATAAAAATTATAAAAATTGTACCTCAGAAACGGTTCCATGATCAAAGTCGGTTTATTTATCCCCTGTTATGTGGATCAGTTGTACCCCCAGGTGGGCATGGCAACTCTCAAGGTATTAGAAAAATTTAAGGTGGACGTCGACTATCCCTTGGCACAGACCTGTTGTGGGCAGCCCATGGCGAACGCGGGGTGTACGGCGGAGGCGGCTCCCCTGGCGGAGAAATTCTACAGGATCTTTAAGGACTATCCTTACGTAGTCTGCCCCTCGGGAAGTTGCACTTCCATGGTTCGCAACCACTATGAGGAATATTTGAAGGGAAGGCCCGGCTTCGAGGAGTTGAAAAAGAAAACGTTCGAGCTTTGCGAGTTTCTCACCGAGGTTTTGAAAGTAGAAAAGATCGAAGGGCATTTTCCCTATAAAATCGGTTTACATCAGAGTTGCCACGGCCTTCGTGAGCTACGTCTCGCTAATTCCAGCGAGCGAATGATTCCCCCTTTTAACAAGATTAAACCCCTCCTGGCCTCTTTAGAAGGTATTAGCTTTGCAGAGCTGAGCCGCCCGGACGAGTGCTGCGGATTTGGGGGAACCTTCGCCATTAGCGAGGAGGCCATCTCTTGCATGATGGGAAAGGATCGCATCGCCGATCACGAAAACGCCGGGACCGAGGTTTTGACGGGAGTCGATATGTCCTGCCTGATGCATCTTGAAGGGCTCCTTCGCAGGGCCGGAAAATCGATCCGCGTGATGCACATCGCCGAGATCCTGCAAGGCGTTCTATAGGTTTGAAGTTTGAAGTTTGAAGGTAACCCTTTAACCTTTTAACCTTCAACCTTTTAACCTTTAACCTTTTAACCTTCAACCTTTTCATGAGCCATCCAGATAAAGCTGCACAATTTATCCGAGACGAGGCCAAGGCCCATTGGCACGACCGGGCCCTTTGGTACGTGAGGGCTAAAAGGGATCGGGTGGCCCAGGGAGTACCGGAATGGGAAACCCTCCGTGAGATTGCTGCACAAATCAAAGCCCACACCCTATCTAAGCTTCCCGATTACCTGGAAATGTTCGAGGGGAATGCCAAGAGGCTCGGGGCTCAAGTTCACTGGGCAAGCAATGCTGCAGAGCATAACGAAATTGTCTATGGGATTCTAAAGAGCCATGGGGTCCGGCGGTTGGTAAAGAGCAAATCCATGTTAACAGAAGAATGTCATCTTAACCCCTTCCTGGAAGCCAGAGGCCTCGAGGTGGTGGACACGGACCTGGGCGAGAGGATCGTACAACTGGCTAAGGAACCACCCAGCCACATCGTACTTCCGGCTATTCACAAGCGGAAGGAAGAGATTGGGGAGCTGTTTCATCGACACCTCCATACCGAACAGGGGGCGTCCGACCCGGCCTATCTCACCGAAGCCGCCAGGGGCCACCTGCGAGGGAAGTTTTTAAAGGCGGATGCAGGCCTTACCGGTGTGAACTTTGCCATCGCCGAGACGGGGGGGCTGGTCGTCTGTACCAACGAAGGAAACGCAGATATGGGGACCTCCCTGCCCCCTCTTCATATTGCCTGCATGGGCTTCGAAAAGCTCATACCTAGAGCTCAAGATCTTGGGGTCTTTCTCCGACTCCTGGCTCGCTCTGCCACAGGCCAGCCCATTACGACGTATACTTCTCATTTCCATGGGCCCAGGGCGGGCGGTGAACTTCATATCGTTATCGTGGACAATGGCCGAAGCCAGATTTTGCAAAGAGAAGAATTCCGGCGCGCGCTCTTCTGCATACGTTGCGGCGCCTGCATGAATACCTGCCCCGTCTTCCGGAGAAGCGGAGGACATAGCTACGAGTCTACGGTCCCAGGTCCCATCGGATCCATTTTGTCGCCGGCCCGGGACCCCAGGAAGTACTGGAGCTTACCGCACGCTTCCAGCCTCTGCGGTTCTTGCACAGACGTTTGTCCTGTAAAAATTGATCTTCACCACCAGCTCCTGGCCTGGAGAAAAGAACTAGCCCGCCTGAGGCTGCTTCCGCTCTCTAAAAGAATGGCCATGAACATCGGTGGATGGGTGCTCCGATACACCTGGGCTTACGAGTGGTCGGGAAGACTGGCTCGCTGGGCTATACCCAAACTTCCCAGGGTTATCCTTTACGGCCGATGGAACGTCTGGGGGAGACAACGGGAACTCCCTCCGTTTCCCAAAGAGAGTTTTCGCGAGATGTACAAGCAGAAGGTAGGGAGCCGGAGGTAGAAGGCAAAAAGTAAGGGGCAGGAGCGCGCAGCCACCGACTTTCACTACGGACCGGCTTCTTCATTGTATGAACCGTAAGCAAGCTATCCTGAACGTTTTAAAAAAATCTTCCCTTCCGGACACCCCGCTGCCGGACCTCCAGGGGTTAGGGGTTTGTTATGAAGATCCGGAGAGACAATTTGCCGAAGCCCTGAAGGGAGTCGGAGGTCATTTTTTCCGGGTGAGGGATCTGAACGCGTTGAATCGGGAGTTGAAGGGTTTGAAGGTCTACCAGAACGCCCAAAAAATTGTGTCCCTGATCCCCGGCGTGGGGGAACCCAACGTGAATCTCGATCTCGTAGAAGACCCTCATGACCTCAAAGATCTGGATGTGGCCATTTTAAAGGGCGAGTTTGCCGTGGCAGAAAACGGAGCCGTCTGGGTTACCGACCGGCAGCTCCGCCATCGGGTGATCTGCTTCATCCCCCAGCACCTGATCCTCGTCGTGGACGCCCATCAGTTAGTCCACAATATGCATCAAGCCTACGAGCGACTGACTTTCACAGAACCCGGCTACGGCGTATTTATCTCCGGACCCTCCAAGACCGCAGATATCGAACAAGCTCTGGTCATCGGGGCTCATGGACCAAGGTCGTCCACGGTATGCTTTATAGGATAAGCCCCGGCCATTCCCTGTCCGCATCCCCAGGCGTCCAAAAATTAGACGATTTTTGGACGATACTCCAGCTCTTCTCCACTGCCAGATTCTCACCGTCGACTATAACTGTCTGATTATAAAGCCTGTGCCAAGTTAATGGGACGATGGCATTGAGATTGCGGTTCAGATATATCGTACCCGTTCGCCAAAGTAGCCGTGCAAAAACAGATTGCTTTCCTGCAGAGTTTATCCTGAGCCCGACGCAGGGCTCCTCACAAGGAGAGATCCTGTCCTGTAAATTTAGCGAAGGGGTCTTGGCCGTTTAGTTTAGGTCATGTTCTATAGGCACGTTCCGGAGGACGTGGCAACACCCGTGTAGGGGAGGAGATGTATTTATGTTTACCGAGGAAACTACTATGCACAATCTGGGAACCGCAACAAGTCAGCAACGTCTGCGCGTGCTCGTTGTAGACGACAATGTAGATGCTGCAATAACCCTGAGTGAGTTGTTGAAATTGTGGGGTTATGAGGCCTGGGTGGTCCATAATGGCCTGGAAGCAGTTAGAATTGCGCTTACCCATCAGCCGGATGTCGCATTGCTGGACATCGGTTTACCTCTGATGGACGGCTATGAGGTGGCCCAACGAATCCGGCAAGAATTCAGCCTGCACAGGCCAATATTGATAGCGGTGACGGGATACGGACAGGAAGAGGACCGACGCCGATCCCTGGAGGCAGGGTTTGATTACCACTTTACCAAGCCTGTCAATCTCGCCGTTCTGCGAGGAGTCCTGGCCAGCGTAAAAAAATGACGGAGCTGCCTGATAGAAGGGACAGTTGTTAAAATGCAAGGTACGATTTCTTCATGGATGCTCAAGGAACGGATTTTCCTCGTCGTCGGCGTTCATTTCGTGCGATAGTTTTAACAAATCCTTATGAGCTGTCCCTGCGTTCCTACCCTTTTTGGGTATCTCTCTATCCCCCCAGAAAGGATCCAACCCCCGTTGACACGGGTGCCCTTTTTCATAGATTTTCCCTTGACCCTGGGTACTCCCCTTATATATCATATTTAGAACCGGATTGCCTATCCGTCTAACCAAAGCCACGGGCCCTGGTTTTCCACCAAATTCTTTTTTTATTTGAAGGAAGATCGGGAATTATCCCCCTTCGCCAAGGTTGCCGTGCAAAAAACAGATGGTTTTGTTCCCTTCGCTCCGCTCTAGGCGCTGGCTCCTATGGCACCTCGCGATGCCGGCTCATGCACCATGAATGGGGGGAAAGGGTATAAAAAGGGAGGGAAGTACCTTGAGCAAGATCGATCGGGTCGAAATCCATGAATTTACTTACGAAGCTATCGACGTAGGTATGGATGCGGGCGGTTTCAACCTGGTTTATCAGCCAAACGGGCGTCAGAAGCTGAGCAAGTTTGCCATTGTCATCCAGACTGCGGACGGAGTGCGCGGAGAATATGTAGCCTTGTGGGGAGCGACGAGTATGTCGTTGGGCCAGACCAGGATGCTGGCGCCGCATCTGATCGGTCGCGATGCCATGCAGCGCGAGCGGATATTCGACGATTTTAAGCGTGCGCTTCGGCAGTACGACCATATGGGCCATGGACCGCTGGACATCTGCCTTTGGGACCTGGCCGGTAAGAAACTCGGTGCATCGATCACCACGCTCCTGGGAGGCTGGCGGGAGCGCCTGCCGACTTATGCCAGTACCATGCATGGGGACCGCAACGGGGGCCTATCCTCACCCGAGGCTTATGCGGACTTTGCGGAACAGTGTTACGAGATGGGTTACCGCGCCTTTAAGATCCATGGCTGGGGCGAGGGAAATGTGGCGGAGGAGGTGGAGACCGTGCTGGCCGTGGGGAAACGGGTCGGGAACCGCATGAAGTTGATGATCGACCCGGCCTGTGAGCTGCGAACCTTCGCCGATGCGCTGGCGGTTGGCCGTGCGTGCGATGAGGCCGGTTTCTTTTGGTATGAAGATCCGTTCCGGGACGGCGGCGTTTCAGCCTACGCCCACCGCAAGCTCCGGCAACTCATCAAAACGCCACTTTTGCAGACCGAGCACGTCCGGGGCATTGAACCGAAGGCCGATTTCCTGATGGCAGAAGCGACCGATTTTCTCCGCGTGGATCCGGAATACGATCTCGGTATCACTGGGGCTATGAAGATCGCCCATCTGGCGGAGGCCTTCGGCGTCGATGTGGAAGTTCACGCTGCAGGTCCCGCCCATCGCCACTGTATGGCAGCGATCCGCAACACCAATTATTACGAGCTCGCCCTGGTCGGCCCAAAGTGCGGCAACCCCCTGCCCCCGGTTTACGCCTGCGATTACACCGATGAACTCAGTGGGGTCGGCAAAGATGGTTGCTTCCCCGTGCCGCAAGGCCCCGGCCTCGGCGTTACCTATAACTGGGATTGGATCGCGGCGCATCGTACCGCCTTACATGTTTTTGAGTAAATAGGGAGAAGGCTCCCACCTTAACCCCCTCCCGGGCTCCCCAAGGGCAAGGACTCGGAAGGTGGGGCCTCCTTGCGATGACGAAGGAGGGTCCGGGCGGGAAGCCTTCTCTAGGATCCTCCCTGAGAATGCGCCCGACCCCGATGAGGGGGATCGTGGCGTTTATTCCAGGTATCAGAAAGGAAGAATACCCATGCAAATCACAGTTATTGGGGCGGGAAATATGGGGTGTCTTTATGGGAGCAACCTGGCGCGGATTGGGGAACAGGTGACGATGATCGACATCTGGGAAGAGCATGTAAACCAGATGCGTGCCAAAGGCCTGGAGATGGATGGCCTGCACGGAAAGTTCATCGCCTCCGTGACGGCCACAACGGATCCTACCCTGGCGCCAAAAGCGGATATCGCATTGATCTGTGTGAATAGCTATTCTACGAGAGATGCCGCCCATGCCGCTAAGATATTACTGAAGGATTCCGGGTGTGCGGTGACCCTGCAAAACGGGCTGGGAAATGTTGAGATTCTAACCGAAGTCCTCGGTCCGGAGCGGGTGATGGCAGGACTTACCTTTCATAGCGCGGAGCTGGCCGGGCCTGGCAAGGTCATCCATACCAACCACGGACCCACGTATCTTGGCGAGCTGGACAGGTCCCGCTCCCCTCGGCTTGCCGTCCTGAACGATCTAATGGAGCGGGCGTGTATGGAGCCGGTCTTGGTGGAGGATATTATCGCTACCATGTGGGGCAAGTTCGTACACAACTGTGGGATCAACGCCGTTTGTGCTATTACCGGACTCCGACCGGGCCATATTCAGGAAGTCCCCGAGGTGGATGAGTTTCAAACCCGTATCATCCACGAGGCGCTGGCCTTGGTAAAGGCCAAAGGAATTACGCTCCCAGAAGCAAACCCCCTGGAAACCATCAAGGCCTACTGCGCCAAAAAATTTCATAAGGTCTCCATGGTTCAACACCTGGAACGGGGCCGGTTGACCGAAATCGACTCCCTCAATGGATACATCGTTCGAGAAAGTAAAAAGTTAGGCCTGCCCTGTCCGTATAATGAATCTCTGACCAGCTTAATCAAGGGTCTCCAATACAAGCCACGAATCGTTACAAGCCATGCATAGTTTTTTCACACTTGGCCTTTCCCAGGCCCCAGGCGTTTAGCTAATGACCGGCTGCTTAGGGGAAAAGGCGGCCACCCCAGCCCTCTCCCGTTTCACAGGGGAGGGAACGTAGTGGTTAAAGTTCCTTCCCCGGCAATCAAGCTCTCAAGGGTCTTTTTCCGGACCTAACCCCTCCCTGCGAGGGAGGAGGGTTAGGGTGCGTGCAATTACCAAGTTCCTCCTTCCCGACCCGGGAAGGGGGTCAGGTGAGTAAAAAAAGATACTCTTAAAAGCTGCAATGAAGGAGGAGGATGAGGAGGGACGTCCTCTAGGAGGGACCTTCCATTAAAAAAATAATCCTTTTGGTATTGTATCTTTTAATCTCTCTTATACTAATTCGGAACTGCTCCCTTATTCTGCAAAGTCGTCAGGTCGGTTGATACGGCTGTAAGGCACCATCCGCACACCCCCTGCCTCCCCCACCATTTTGGCAGTGGGATGAATATTCATTGCTACGATCACCATCTCCACCTCCCCCTCTAACGTCGCACGGATAGCCTGAAGCTTGTTGACCACCCTCTGTGCCTCGCTACCACGTATCGTCGTTCGGCATTCAACTAACACCATGACCGGCTTTCCGGCCCGTTGGCCCGTCCCTGCCAGGTCTACTTCTTCTACTTGTCCGCCACTTAAATCAAAGTAACGTCGCTCCAGCTTAAGACCATAAATATCCAGATGTTTTTCCAGATAGGGTGGCAGTAGAGCCGCGACAAACTCTTCCAGATCGAAGCCAAAACGGTTGGCCAAGTTCCCTACCGCCTGACGCAACTCGCGGAATCCGATCTCAACCACTTGACTGAGGCGGGCCAAACTCTCGTCGGTTCGTCGTTGGGCTTCGGCCAGTTCGGCCACACGTTGATCGAGGACACCAAGCTGCTCCTCGGTTCGTCGTTGGGCCTCGGCCAGTTCAGCCACATGTTGATCCGTTCGTCGTTGGGCCTCGGCCAGTTCAGCCATATTATTGGTCAACTTGCGAACCTCGGTAGTTAATGCCGTTAACCCCTGCTTCAATTCCCTGGCTTCAGCCGCTCGCTCCAGCTCCGTTCGCTGAAGATCCTCCAGAATATCGGTTAAGGCCGTCGCCTGAGCAGGCGAAAAAACCTGTGCTAATTTCTCTTCTATTTGCTTTCGAGTTAGCATAATGGGCACGTCATCTTCGTTATTGAAGGAAACCGATTTTTTATATTTTAAAGCAAAATCTCCTCGGATGCTAAGAAAATTTTTGATTCAGTTTCGTATGGTTATTCAAAGTGACCGTTTTCTAAACAACCCTGAATTTGGTGGCGAACGGAGACCATAGGCTCTCGCTACACAGGAGAATCTCCTATACGATAAGAAGGGGTGGTACCTATAAAGCCCTTGTTAATCGATAAACCGGGCCTCGACGATCCCAAACAGACCGAAGTCTCCGACTACGTGATCGCCGGGAGCTATGCGGGTTGGCCGGATACAGGTTCCCGTGGTAACGATCTGTCCGGCCTTGAGTCCTTCCCCTCGAGCGGCGAGATGGTTGGCCAGCCAGGTCAGGGCGATGCGGGGATCGCCCAGCACGTTAGCCCCGCATCCCTCGGCGGCGAGTGCGCCGTTCAAGAGGAGGGATACCGGATGGGCGGCGAGATCCATATCCCACCAGTTGGACTCCGTCTCCCTTCCTAGAACGAATAAACAGGCGCAGGCGTTATCTGCGACGAGCTGGGGAGCTCCGACGCGGCTGAAGTCCATAAATCGGGAATCGGGTATCTCGATGGCCGGGTGGAGGCTTGCAACCTCGGACATAACCTCATCTACGGAGTAGTCATGGCTTCGAGGTGGCAGATCTCGGGCCAGGCGGAAGGCGAATTCCACCTCCACCACGCGCATGCCGTTCGTGCCGATGGGTAGAATTGCCGGGCTCTCTCTTATCTTGTCCGCAAGCAGTCGTCCTGATATCGGCCCATCCACGCCAATATGGTCCTGTCCTGCCTTGCTGGTTGCGGCGATCTTCCAGCCTGAAACCGGTTGGTCGGCATACGCGGCGAGCGCCGCTTGAATCCCATAACCCTCTTCAAGGGTTCGAGGTCGGCAGGCGTCGGGGAGATCCTCGATCTGCCGACCCTCCTGCCAGGCATCCCAGAGTATTTGGGCAGCTCGATGTATTTGTGTAGGATCCATAAATATTCTTATATTTTCAAATCTTTGGGGGGGCTTTTGTATTTGCTCTTGCCAGGGTAAAATATTTAAGATAGGCTGTCAACTTATATTCCGCGGAAAAGGAGAGATATTTTGCGAATTCTCGTAACCCTATCGTTGGGAAGGTTGATGTATCCTCGTCGTGAATCCCCACAATAAAACGGTAACCATCGTTTTATTTGCGTAAGTAGACAAAACCCTGAGTTTTAGCGGAGTTTTTTATGCGCCCTCTTGTTCGGTGGCCCTTTCTACGGTTAACCCGACCTCCTGGCCAAACGATACCTCGAGCGTGTGGCCATCGGGATCACGAATGAAGCCCCAGTAGCCAACCGGGGGCCCATAATCCATAGGTCCTTTAATCAACCGACCTTCATTCCGCGCCATTTCGCACAGTCGGTCGACCTCCTCCCGATCCCTGCATCCCACTCCGAGATGCGCGAACGGAAACAGCGCGTGCTCGACCTTCGGGACCTCGGCCAGGACGATCACGAACGGACGCGTCTTGTCGCTCAACCAAACCACTCCCGGACGGCGGTGCACCACTTGCATTCGCGCATACTTGGAGTAAAACGCAATGCTTGCGTCCAGGTCGGTGGCGGTAAGGGCTACGTGGGTGAGACCTATATCATACATGGAAGAAATCGACGCCCTGGCTTGAGCTCAACGCGCCTTCATTAAGCGGCCAGGTGTGGCACAAAATGCTAATTGGCACTACACCCAGAGGTATCCTCACAGCGCCTGACGCTCGGCAATCAGTTTGGCTCACGCACTCGGTCATTGTCCTTGATCCGGGATGAACTTGAGAGCTAGCCCGTTATTACACCATCGCTGACCTGTTGGCGGAGGACCGTCTTTAAAAACGTGCCCCTGATGGCCCCCACACCGGGCACAATGATATTCCGTGCGGGGCAAGATCAGCTTAAAGTCCAATTTGGTCTCCAGGCGTCCCTCGATACAGGTAAAAAAACTCGGCCAGCCCGTACCGCTGTCGTACTTCATCTCGGAGGTAAACAGAGGTAACTCGCATCCCGCACAAACAAACTGGCCTTTTCGCTTCTCACTATTTAGGGGGCTGGAAAAGGGGGGCTCGGTGCCTTCCTCACGCAGAATGTGGTACCGTTCCGGAGGCAGTATTTTTTTCCACTCCTCCTCGGATCTTTGAATTTTTTCAATTCTACCGGTCATGGTTGGGCTATCTCCAAAAACTTTTGACAGAGCCAAGGGGGAAGTCGCAAGGCTAAGAAGTCCGATCAGGAACCGACGTCTATTCATGGGTAAATACTTCTGAAGCTCCCGTTGAAGGCTTCACGAGATCAGTTAAAGGAAGCTTTGGGGTCGAATTCCACTTGCATATTTCGTTTTAATTTATTACTTTCTTTTTGCCTTCTCTTCAAAACATAGGCTATTTCAAATAGCACGTCAATAAAAAATTTATCACTTATATGGACCAACAGTATGAGACATTTAATCGAGGGATCCGCGATGGGGTGGTTTTCTTTTTCTGATCTGTCGCAAAGGCTCCGACGCCCTGCCATCATTGTCCTGGGTGCGGTGGTGGCAGCGTTCGGTTATAGCCTTTTTCAGGTGCCTTTCAATCTTGCGGCGGGTGGTATTAGCGGTATAGGCATCATCATTAATCACTTTACGGGCTGGCCTGTAGGGACCTTGTACTTAGTTATAAACATCCCTCTGCTGGCTTTAGGCTATTTCTACCTGGGACGATGGCAGTTCTTAATCTATACGATGCTGGCCGTCCTTATTTTTTCGGTCGCCGCCGACCTATTTATTGCTTTCTTGCCGGTCGTTTTGGCAAGGCCATCCATTACTGCGGATATGCTCTTGAGCGCCATATATGGAGGGTTGGTGTCTGGGATTGGGGTCGGCATTATCTATCGCGCGGGCGGCACCGTCGGCGGCACCGGGATTGTGGGTCGAATCATCCAGCAAAAAACAGGGATTCCCCTCAGCCAGGTCTATTTATACACGGATGGGATCATTATCCTGGCAGCCGGGTTCGTGTTTGGCTGGGAGATTGCGCTCCACGCACTACTTACTCTGTTCCTCAACGGATTGGCCTCCGATTTCGTATTGGAAGGGCCCAGCACCGTACGTACGGTGATGATCGTTACAGATCGTCCGGATGAGTTGACTCAGGCCCTCATGACCGGCTTGAACCGAGGGGTCAGCCGCTGGCAGGTTACAGGGGGTTATACAAGCCAGACCCATTCCATCATACTTTGCATCATATACCGGCCCCAGGTCATTGAAATGAAAAAAATCGTGGCCTCCGTAGATCCCGCCGCCTTCGTCGTGATTGGAAATGCCCATCAAGCGCTGGGGTCGGGATTTCTTCCGCTGAAGCGTTAAACCCGCGCCCGGCGACCCCGCGGCGAATTGCTTGTACGTTTTTCTGCCGGCGCCACTTCCTCAATCACTGGGCACATCGGCCCGGCGCCTTTAAGGGAGATATAACCGCCTGGGGGATTATTTCACAAATTGTCGGTTCGATCCTGCCCAGGAGGCAGGGCACTTTGTGCATTATGAGCGGCCCGAGCTGGCCAATAGGGAAATCGCGGAGTTTTTCTCGGGTCTGTTGAAATAGGCTAAGGGTACCTAAATTCACAAGGTAACCTTGGCCACCCAGCCGGAGGTGGCATCACAATAAAGCAGATTCTCGCCAAACAGGGAGAGCCCATGCGGCTCCGGATCAGATTCCGGTATGACGACCCGGTCCAGTTCCGTGCCATCCCTTAAATCTAATTTGACGAGGACCCGGTCGGAGGTGTGCACGACCCAGACGCCGTCCTTCACCCGTACTACCCCGTGGGCCCGCTTATAGGGTAGGGGAATCACGTGCTGAACGGTCCAGTCTGAGATCCGTACCTGGCTCAGGGTCTGATCCTTGAGGGTGGTCACCCAGAGATAGCCCTCTTCATACAGGTCATACTCTATGCCGTGCGTAGGCCCTCCCCCCGGCACCGGGAGCCGCCGGAGGGTATCCCCCGTTTTCGGATCTACCTTTAAAACCTCTCCCTGATCCGGCCTGGCATCGGTCCGCCGCTCAGGTCGCCACAGGGTTCCCGGACCGTTGGCTGCTAACCAGAGCGCCTCCCCTCCGTAGGTCAGGCCACTGGTGTTGGAGGATTCGCTCGGAATATCTCGGATCAGCTTGGTTACCCCGCACTCCGAGGGTCTGGTAACCTCTACCAGAGCCACCCGATCGGTCATCTGATCTACGATCCAGAGCCCTTCCTGGGTCATTTGAAGATCATTAGGAACTGCGTAAGGTGCGCGGAAGAGTTTCTCAATTTTTCTGGCCATTTGCTTTTTTCCCTCCCTCTCGGACAGGAGCGAAACCCTCGTGGGCTGGGGTTGGGATGTGGGTAAACGGTCGGTCTACAAAAGCTTCGCCCCCGCTATCGAACGTGATCCAGCCTTATACACCTTCTACCAGGACCATATTTACCATCGCCGCATTTTGCCGCAGGTGCTTAGCTTTACCATATTCCGGCGAGGTATACCACTGCTTGGCCCGTTCAACGCTTTCAAACTCTATCACAACCAAACGCCCGGGGCGCCAATCGCCCTCCAACGTCTCAAGCTGTCCGCCTCGCACCAGGAATTTGCCGCCGTATTGCTCAATGGCCGGCCCGGCATGTCGCCGGTAGTCTTCATACTTAACGGGATCGGTGATATGGATATAAGCGATCACATAAGCTGCCATCGTAGAACCTCCTTCTTGGATGAATAAAGTTTTAACGCCCCCTAACAAGCTGGCGCCACGGTTTTGTTAAAGCCCTACTTCGGATGCTGGCTGCTAAGCACTTTTTGCAAGGTAGCGAAATCTACGGGCTTGGTGAAGTGATAGTTAAACCCCGCCTCTTGGGATCGACTTCGATCCTCCTGCTGTCCATACCCCGTCAATGCGATCAGGACCAGTCTGGAAGGATCGAATTCCTGCCGAAGCCGCCGAGCCACTTCATAACCATCCAATCCCGGTAGTCCGATGTCCAATAGGACCACCTTCGGCTGATAAGTTAGCACCGATTCTATGGCGGCCAGGCCATCGTAAACCGTCCGGACCTCATATCCCCAGAGCCTCAACAATTCCCCTAGCGTCATGGCGGCATCTACGTTATCATCTACGATCAGTACCCGCATATTTTGTCCGACCGGCTCGGCGACTTCTGGGATGACCTGGGGTCCCTCCGGCGGCCCTTCGACCAACGCAGGCAGACGCACGGTGAATTCGCTCCCCCGACCTGGACCTTTGCTGTGGGCTTTCACACTTCCTCCGTGCCTCTCCACCAGGCTTCGCACCAGCGTGAGCCCGATGCCCAATCCACCCTGGACGCGATCCAGGGAACGATTTCCCTGGGTGAACAGATCGAAGACGTAGGGCAGCAGTTCTGGGGGGATACCTACCCCGGTATCCCTCACCTTCAGTACAACTTCGTGCCCCTCCCGCTCAACCAGGAGCCGGATATGTCCCCCTGGGTTGGTATACTTGGCAGCATTGTTGAGCAGGTTCACGAGGACCTGCTCCAGACGGGTAGGATCCGCCTCCAGGTGAATCGGTTCCGACGGGAGCGACACTTCCAGCACCTGATGGCGGGTGTTGATCAAGGAGCGAACGGCCTCAACGGCGCGAGCCACCACCGTAGCGATATCTATGATCTCTTTTCGCAGCTCGATCTTGCCGCGGGTGATGCGACCTACATCGAGGAGATCATCGACAAGCCGCCCTATCAACGCGATCTGTCGGTCCAGGATATCTCCCACGCGTTTAAAAGCCAGATCGTTCGGCTGGAGGGATTGCCTGAGGTGCAGGGCATTGGTAATGGCGGCAAGCGGATTGCGGAGCTCATGTCCCAACATGGCGAGGAACTCATTTTTACGACGGTCGGCTTCCACCAATTCTTTCATCCGCCGCTGGAGTTCCTTTTCCAACTGCCTACGCTCTGTGATGTCATGGAAGACCAGAACTACGCCCAGGAGGTTTCCCTCACCGTCTCGGATAGGTGCCGCGCTATCATCGATAGGCCGCTCCGACCCATCCCTGGAGAGGAGCACCGTATGATTTGCCAGACCCACCACGATACCTTCTCGGAACACCCGGATGACCGGGCTCTCTGCGGGTCTCCGTGTTTCTTCATTTATGATTTTGAAGACATTTTCTAGGGGTTGCCCGGCAGCCTCCTCCTGCCTCCATCCGGTCAGGGACTCAGCGATCGTATTCATAAAGATCACCCGGCCCTCCCGGTCTGTCGCGATCACAGCGTCACCGATACTGGAAAGGGTTACCCGCAGCCACTCGCGCTGTGCGTACAAAATAGATTCCGTTCGCTTCCGCTCGGTCACCTCCCGGGCCAGCGCAGCTATCTTCTGGTTAAGGGCCACAAACCGACTGGTCGCTTCTGCTTTGGGTCGGCAGCGTAGGAGGATGAGGGCGGAGGAGTTACTCGATTTCGGCTCGAGGACGGCCCCCTCACAGTGACAACCGAGGATCTGCCCATCCCGGGTGTGCCACGACAACGTACCGGGCAGCATCTGGCGACTCCTGGAACAAAGGCTCAGGTACCGTGCCACTTTGTCAGCAGGATCCGCTACAAGATCCTGGAGCCGGGCTCCGCAAAGGGCCTGACTGTTCAAATTTAACAGATCGGCAACTGCCGGATTGGCGGCCATGAGCACTCCCTCCCCAGAAACAAGGAACATGGGCTCCGGTAAAGGTCTGGTGACTTGGAGAAAGTCCCTGGGATTCATGCGAGGTCCTGGCCTTTGAAATACTCCCTTCCCTCAACCGCTTCCGATCGCGGAGTCTGTTTCACGTAGACCACAACCCGGCAACCCGGATACCCTTTCGCAATGGTTTCTTGCAACTCCACTTTAGCATAGCCTAGATTTTCGGCGGCGATCGCTCCAAACACATTGGAAGTCATCATACACATGGAAGGGCGACCTACCACCTTGTCCCCAAAGGGGCAGGCGCGATTCCCTAAAACAATCTTCTCCTCGTCTTGCTCGATAATGTAGAAATCTCCCTGGATGCGCCGTTTAAAATCGACCATCGCGTCGGCTACCTGCTCACGGTTTAACTCGGATACGGAATAGGCTGCCTTGTAGTCTTTGTTGATCTGATCACCTAGCGCCTGACCAACTACGCTGATAAATCCCGAGGCCTCCTTCAATCCGACGACGTCTTCCAAAGTCCCGGACAGCTCCCGAATGAGCGAACGTAGAAAACGATCGCGGTCCCAGGGTATAGCCAGGCTTTGAATATTCTTTTTGGCAGGAATATCTTCCATACCTCTTCCTTCCCTCCTCTGTCTGGATGATGAAGATTATACCTGATTTATATTGGTCACAATTCCGTTCGCGGTCAAGGTATTTTCGCGGACAAAAAACTTTTTCAACCGGGGCCAGAGAGGCTATAACGGTTTGCTCAAAGCGAAGCGCCAAAAAACGGAGATTTTGTCCCCTCCCCCCTTCGAGGGTATTTTTTCTGACCTGACCCCTCCGACTCCCCCTCCCAGGGAGGGGGAGTCGGAGGCCTACGCGCCAGGATCAGGGGGAAGCCCCCTATTTCCTCGTTCCCAGGCAGAGCCTGAGAACGAGGGAGTCCGGTGGGAGTCGGAGGGGCTAGGTTCTAAAAACAGACCCTTGAAAGGGGGGAGGGGGTTAGGTCGATAAAACCTAAAAGTCCCCCCCCGGCTCTGACCCCCTTCGCCTCTCGGGGGGGCAGATCCGGTCCTATCACCTGGCGAGGCGGTCCTATACCCTCCATATCCGTTTAGGCTAAAATTTTCAAAATAATCCCTCGACGACCTAAATAGTTTGTTTTAAATTTTTTCTGTAAGTATTTAAGCCCTGTTTCATGTTTTCGTCCGAAAGCGGACAAAAAGGTAGTACCATTTTCATATTGAAATTCACCAGGGCCGTAGGGGCCCGTTGCAACGGGCCCCTACGACCGGGCCCCATTTCAAAATGAATTTGGTATAAGGCCGCCTGAATAGATAAAGGATCATACATAAATGATAACCCCCCAGTCTCGAACTAACTTTTCGCAGATCTCTCCCCTCATATTCCTCGTAGTTGTAGTTGCCATTCTGTATTTTGCCCAGGAGGTGCTGATTCCTCTGGCTCTGGCCATGCTCTTGAGTTTCCTGCTCGCTCCTGCTATCGTTCGTTTAGAACGGTGGGGATTTAATCGTATACCCGCGGTGCTGGTTGTGGTGATGCTTACTTTTGTCCTGATAGGAGGGATCACTTGGGTCGTGGCAGGGCAACTGATCGAGCTGGCCGAGAGCTTACCGGCTTACAAGGAGAACATTAAAAAGAAAGTCCAGGTGCTTAAACACCCCCCAGGGGGGGCTTTAGATAAGGCGACCGAGACCATTAAAGAGATCGGCCAGGAGCTGGCTCCTACGCCCACCCCCCCGGAGCCGAAGCCGCTGTTGGATGAGCTGAAGGCTCCTTCGGCGGTCGGGGAAGCTTCCCCGACCCGGCCAATTCCCGTCGAGGTCGTTCCACCCACCGGCCCGCTACAGCTCATCCGGGATACGCTCGGCCCGCTACTTGGGCCTTTGGGCACCGCCGGCATTGTCATCGTTTTCACCATCTTCATGCTCATCGAACGGGAAGACCTGCGAGATCGCCTGATTCGTCTGATCCTTATCGGGCGAGGCAAGCTCAACGTTACGACTCAGGCCTTGAATGATGCTGCTCAGCGCGTTAGCCGCTACCTGCTCATGCAATCCATTGTCAATGCGACGTACGGCATCCCGGTGGGTGTCGGTCTCTACTTCATTGGGATCCCCAGCGCCGCCCTTTGGGGGCTGCTGGCCATGCTCCTCAGGTTCATTCCCTATGTGGGTCCATGGATTGCGGCTGCTCTGCCTATCAGCCTATCCATAGCTATTTCTGATCACTGGACCCCTCTGATATGGACCATCGCCCTGTTCGTCGTCCTCGAGCTGATCAGCAACAACGTCATGGAGCCCTGGCTGTACGGTACCAGCACCGGCCTTTCTCCCATCGCCATCCTGGTGGCCGCGGTATTCTGGACCTGGTTATGGGGAGGGGTAGGACTGCTCCTGGCAACCCCTTTGACCGTCTGCCTGGCGGTTCTTGGAAGGTACGTTCCGCAACTGGAATTCCTTAACATCTTGCTCGGCGACGAGCCCGTCCTGACGCCTGAGGTCCGTTTCTATCAGCGTCTCCTGGCCTTGGATCAAGAAGAAGCGATAGATGTCGTCGAAGAATATCTCAAAGAGAAACCCCTCGGAGAACTCTATGACGCTGTTCTCATTCCGGCCCTCAACTTGGCAGAGCAGGACCGCCACGATGAGGCTCTGGATGAAAACCGACAGAGATTTATTCTTGAAAGCATCAGGAACCTGATTGAAGATCTGGGCGAGCGATATACCCCTGCCATGGCAGGGACGCTGGAGCGGGCGCCGGGTTCTAGACTTGCCAACGTTTGCATTTTACCGGCCCGAGATGTTGCAGACGAGCTTGTGGGCAGAATGCTCGCGCAGCTCCTGGAACCGGATCGGTTCTTTGTACAAGTTATCCCAACTGGGCTGCTGACCGGCGAACTGCTTGAGCAGATCTCGCAGCAGAAGCCGGATATAGTTTGTACATCCGCCCTGCCGCCTTCCGCTGTAACGCAAGCGGGCTACCTCTGTAAGCGGGTCCGCAAGCGATTCCCAGAGCTAAAAATCCTCGTGGGGCTATGGAACGCCAGGGGGGATACCGAAAAGGCGGAAAACCGGCTCCGTGCAGCCGGCGCCGATAAGGTGGTCCTGACCCTTTCCCAAGCCATCGAACAAATCCGGCAGTTGACCGCACCCATCATTCTGGCTGTGGAGAACTCCCCGGCCCTTTCAAATGGAAAACAGTAGCTCCTTAAACCCAGGCAAGGCCTGATCCCATGAGGTCAGGCCGGTACCGTTAAGTTTAAGTAAGGGTCTTCCTTAACCCTCCCGTTCGGCCTCCTCCCACCTGCCCTTGAACTCCCAAAATGGCCTGGATTTGGTTCGACTAAGGCTTCAGACCCTGCACCCTTGCCTGAAACCGACGCATCCCCCGGAGCCAGCGATCGTAGTCCGCCGCCTTACGGCGGAAGTATTCGGCCACCTCAGGGTGGGGAAGAATGAGAAACCGCTCCTCGGCCAGACCTGCGACGGCGGCCTCGGCGACCTCTTCGGGCTCAAGCGCCCCCTCCAGCAGAAAGCTCTCCCTTCGGCCATCCGCGCCCAGTAACATCTTGGTGCGGACCCCTTGTGGGCATAAACACGAGACTTTGATCCCTGCATCGCCATGGGTAATCGCCAGCCACTCGGCAAAGGCCAGAGCAGCATGCTTGGTCACCGAGTAGGAAGCCGAACCGATCTGGGTGAGCAGACCGGCGGCAGACACGGTCTGTAGCAGGTATCCCTGACCCCGCGCGAGCATGCCGGGCAGGACCGCCCTGGCCGCATAAATATGGGCCATCACGTTGACTTCCCAAGTACGCTGCCAGACCTCGTTGGGCACTTCAGCACCCCCTGGAGCTCCGGCGATTCCGGCATTAGAACAAAAGAGGTCGATCGGGCCGTAGGCCTCCCTCGTACGCTCGACCAGGCGAACGACCTCCGCCTCCACGCTCACGTCGGTGGGAACGGCCAGCCCTCCGATCTCCCCGGCCACCTGTGCGGCTCCCTCTACATCCAGGTCGGCGACCACCACGCCCCGCACCCGCTCTGCTGCAAAGCGCCGGCATAACGCACGTCCAATGCCGCTGGCGCCTCCCGTGACCACAACGACCTTGTCTCGAAGCTGCACGTTTTGAAAAATAGACGGGATTGACAGGATTTACAAAATTCTTATTTTTACATTCCCGTTGGTCTTGTCAATTCTGTCAATCCCGTCAAAAAATGATGGGATCCTGTTTATAAATAACTCGTGGTTCACTCGTACTTGCTGAGTTCTATCCTGGCGATGGACTCCCGGTGCACTTCATCGGGCCCATCTGCGAGTCGCAGCGTGCGGGCGTGGGCCCACGCTGCCGCCAGGCCAAAGTCGCCGCTCACGCCGGCGCCCCCGTGGGCCTGGATGGCGCGATCGATCACCCGAAGGGCCATGTTGGGGGCTACCACCTTGATCATAGCGATCTCGGCGCGGGCCGCTTTGTTGCCGACCGTGTCCATCATGTAGGCGGCCTTTAACGTCAGCAATCGTGCTTGCTCGATCTCGATCCGCGAGCTGGCAATATCGGCTCGGATGGTGCCTTGTTCGGCGAGCGTTTTACCGAAGGCGACCCGAGATTTGACGCGCTTGCACATGGCTTCCAGGGAACGCTCGGCCAGCCCGATCAAACGCATGCAATGATGAATGCGACCGGGGCCCAGGCGACCTTGCGCAATCTCGAAGCCTCGGCCCTCCCCGAGCAGGAGGTTCGAGGCCGGTACCCGGACGTTCTCATAAATTACCTCAGCGTGGCCATGGGGCGCGTCGTCATAACCGAAGACCGTCAACATCCGTTTGATGGTGATGCCCGGGGTATCCATGGGTACAAGGATCATGGACTGTTGTTTATGCTTAGGAGCTTTCGGATCGGTTTTGCCCATGAAGATGGAGATTTTGCAGCGCGGGTCTCCGGCGCCTGAGCTCCACCATTTACGACCGCTGATGACGTACTCATCCCCCTCCCGGACGATGCTGGCCTGGATGTTGGTCGCATCGGAAGACGCCACATCTGGCTCGGTCATCGCAAAGCACGAGCGAATCTCCCCCGCGAGCAGGGGCTTGAGCCAGCGTTCCTTCTGCTCCTCGGTCCCATAGCGGACCAATACCTCCATATTGCCGGTATCGGGCGCCGAACAATTGAAGACCTCGGGAGCCATGGGGGACCGTCCCATAATCTCACATAACGGAGCATATTCCAGGTTGGTGAGCCCGGCTCCGTATTCACCATCCGGCAGAAAGAGGTTCCACAGCCCGGCTGCCTTCGCCTTCGCTTTCAGTTCCTCCAGGATCGCAGGGGGCTGCCACCGATCCCCCCGGTTAATCTGCTCGTAGTAGGTCTTCTCGTTGGGATAAATGTGCTCATCCATGAAAGCCAGAAGCTGTTTCTGAAACGCCTTAACCTTATCGGAATACTCAAAGTTCATATGTGGGGTCTCCTCCCTCCTCCTTGAGCCATGGCGGATGTGTTAAAACGGCCCTTATCTGGCGGTCGCACCGCCATCGACAACGAACGTCTGACCGGTGACAAAGGAGGCTTCGTCAGAGGCCAGATATAGCGCAATGCCGCCGATCTCTTCAGGCTGACCGACGCGGGGTATTGGTTGGGTCGCTTCCAGGCGTTTGAGGTGTTCCTGGTTTTTCCAATAGAATTCACTGAAGTCGGTCTGGATCAGGCCGGGCGCGATGGCGTTGACGCGGATGTTGTGCTTGCCGAACTCCAGGGCCCAGTTTCGGGTCATCATAATTAGCGCGGCTTTGGTCGCGCTGTAGAGTAATCCCTCGAACTGAGGCCGCAGCCCCGCGATCGATGCGATATTGAGGATGGATCCGCCCCGCCCGCCCTCCATCATCTTGGGCACGGTCAATCGGATCAGGCGCACCGCCGATAGAAGATTGATCTCCACCATCTTGAAAACCATCTCGTCTGTAACGTTTAGGGAAGGGCCCTGTCCAAGGTTTGTGGCGCTGTTATTAACCAGGATGTCCACCGGTCCAAGCCGCCTTTCCGTCTCCCGGACCAGGTTCTCGATTTGATCCAACCGTCCAACGTGGCAGGCGATAGGTACAGTTCTTCCCGGCAGGGACGCAAACTCCTCGGCGGTCGCTTCGAGGTTTTCCATTTTGCGACTGGCGATCACCACATCGGCCCCTGCCTCGGCCAGCCTCCGGGCGATAGCTTTGCCGATCCCGCGCCCGCCTCCCGTGACGATGGCGACTTTACCTCTCAGGCTGATGGAACCCTTCATACCGGATATTCTCCTTAGCGCTTTGAAAGGGTATTTGCCGATAAAAAAACGATCCGTAAATATGGAAACAATGTACCCCAGGAGGGTAAGAGGGTCAAGCTAAAACTCGTTCGTAATGATCGGTTCTAGAACTTTCCGGCCTCGACGGCACGCATTGCGATCCTGATTAGAAGGGCCACCCGTTCGTGGAGGCTGGCAAATCGCTCATCTCGGGTGTAGCCTTTAACGTAGCGATAGTAAATCTGCTGGACGATAACCGCAATCTTGAAAAGCCCAAAACAGTAGTAAAAGAGCAGGTTCGAGACGTCGAGGCCGGTCTTCTCGCTGTAACGTTCCGCGAGCTCGCGTCGGGTCAGGCTTCCCGGCAAGGTGGTTGGGCCGGGACCTCCGGCTCCCTGGAGCTCCAACCTATCCGAATCGTCAGCCTGGGCCCAATAGGCCAGGGTCGTGCCCAGGTCCATCAGCGGATCGCCCAGGGTACACATTTCCCAATCCAGCACGGCGATGATCCGCGTAAGGTCTTGAGGATCTAACACGAGGTTGTCGTATTTATAATCGTTGTGGATGAGGGCCGCGTCGCTTTCCTTAGGGATCCGCGCGGTCAGCCACTTCATGATCTGATCCAGGTGAGGGACCTCATCGGTCTGGGCGTTCCCATAGCGCTTTATCCACCCCTCGACCTGCCGCCGGACGTAGCCGTCAGGACGCCCCAGGTCCCCTAAACCGGCCTCTTGATAATCGATGCCGTGCAAACGGGCCAGGTTATCCATAAATGATTCACACAGATGCCGGACGGTCTCCGGATCTAGATTAAGTCCGGGGGGCAGGGTTTGACGAAGGATCACGCCGCGTTTGCGCTCCATCAAGTAAAAGGGCGCGCCCAGGACCGATTCGTCCTCACAGTAAGCCAGCGGGCGAGGAGCGGCTGCGTAGACCTTGTAAAGTTTAGATAACACCCGGTATTCCCGCCCCATATCGTATGCCGTCTTCTCGCGGAAGACGAAAAGAGGCCGACGCAGCACCGCCTCCCTTCCGTTCCAACGCAAAAGGTAGGTCAGGTTAGAGTGACCATAGGGGAACTGCTCGACCTCGACGATGAGGGGTTCCGAGACATCCGGCAGGTGTTCCCGCAGGTAGGTTTCAAGACGACGGATATCCAACTCCTCGCCCTTGCGTACAGGTTGGGTCTCATCCAGATACATGCTCATGGCCATCCACCTTTGATCCTCGTTTGACTAAACCGATCAAAGCGCCTCCCTTCCCTATTCCATCCTGAGAATTACCTTACCGTGCACTTTTCGCTCTGCCAGGGCTCTGAGCGCGAGGATGGCGTCTGATAGGGGATAGGTCCGTGAGACGACGGGTCGGATCTGGCCTGCCTCATACATGGCCAATAAATCGGCCTGGGCCTGCTTCAGGAACTCCGGGTGGCGTTCCAAATATCCGCCCCAGTAGCATCCCACAACAGATATATTTTTGAGTAGAATCCGGTTGGCAGCGATGGTGGGGATGCGACCGCCCGCAAAGCCGATCACCAGAAGTCGGCCTTCAGCCGCAATGCATTTGGTCGAGAGGTCAAAGAGGTCGCCCCCCACGGGGTCGTAGATCACATCCGCCCCATGTCCATCGGTGATTTTCCAGACCTGTTCCACCCAGCTCGGATCGTGGTAGTTCAGCGCGTGATCCGCCCCCTGGGCCAGGCAGAAGTCGAGTTTATCCGAACTGCCGGCGGTGGCTATGATTCGGGCGCCCCAGACCTTGCCCAACTGCACCGCAGACATACCTACCCCGCCGGCTGCCGCATGGACCAGCAGCCACTCCCGGGGCCTGAGGAGAGTTCGATATTTGAGGGCACAGTAAGAGGTTTGATAGATAACGACCATGGCCGCAGCTTCTTCGAAACTCATTGTAGCGGGAATACGGAAGGTCTTGCCGGCCAGGGCCAGGGAGTAGTCTGCGTACCCCCCTGAGGATACCATCGCCTGCACCCGATCCCCGACGGAAAAATCGGCGACCCCAGGACCTACGGCATCGACGGTGCCTGCGACTTCTGCTCCCGGTGTAAAGGGGAGCGGCGGTTTCACCTGGTACTTCCCCTGAATTTGAAGGATATCGAAAAAGTTGAGGGCTGCCGCCCGGTTCCGGATACGAACTTCTCCCGGTCCAGGCTCCGATAGCGGGACATCCACCAGTTTCATCTGTTCGGGCTCACCCCACCCGTGCACTTGCCAGGCTCTCATTCGGACAAACTCCTTTCTGTTAGCTGAAAATCTCTACCCACTTTTGGTAGCATTGTAAAAGTCCCTTCCACTTAAGGCAAGAAAAATTTCTAAACTTATTCCCCCCTCCATCCTCCGATCCTTAGGGAGGTCCTCCCCTACGCGTTCCAACCTTCAATTTAGTGGTTTTAGGTCTCTTCAGACGGGCGCTTCCGGTGCTGCTGGTACCAATCACAGAGATCCGTCAAAGGGCAGCGGTCGCAGCGGGGTACGCCCCACACGCACACCTGCTGGCCGTGTCGGAGCACATTTACATGAAAATTATAGAGTATATGGGGATCGGGCGGCAGCAACGCCTGGAGGAGCGCGTGCGCAGCCGTTGGGTTTACCTTGGGCCCGATCAAGCCCAGCCGCTGGCTGACCCGATGGACATGGGTATCTACGGGTAAAGCAGGCTTGCCGAAGCAGAACAGCAGCACCAGCGAGGCCGTCTTGATGCCAACCCCCGGCAGAGACATGAGCCAGCGGAGCCCTTCCTCTAGGGATAGGTCGCGAAGAAAATCGAGGGTGGGTTCCCCCTGCGCCGCAATAATGCGCCGCAGCGTCTCTTTAATGTTAGGAGCTTTGGCCTCGGCGAAGTTCGCAGGCGCAATGGCTTGAATCAGTTCCTCTACAGGCGCATCGCGGATCGCTTCCCAGGAGCCGAAACGTTTCCACATACGCTTAAAGGCCAGAGCTTCATTATGTCCGGTCGTGCGATGTGAAAGCATCGTCGAAATAAGCTCATGCATGGGTTTGCGCCGCGGCGTAAGCGGACGCTCCCCATAGGTTCGTAAGAGCCGCCGGTAGATCTCCCAGGCCTTCGCTCCCAGGTGTTCAGGGGGGTCCAAATCTGTCGGCATAACTTCCATTCATTTCCTCGTGTAACAAACATAACCTCCCTCCGAGGGGAAGTCAAGACAGTTTTAAGTCTTGAAAGTCTTGACCCTCCAAAGGGGGTATGATGCTTATGCGCCCATTGTACCGATATAGCACCGCCGGGCCCTGGACTTTTTCTGGACACCCCCTCGATCCTTTGCGAAAAAAGAAACCCAACTCGACCCCAAATGCCTGGGACGGGAACTGACCGAAAGTACGATTATGGAAACCACCGTTCAGAAGCTGCACGGCTGGAAAGCCAAGGGCGTACGTCTCTCCATAGATGGTTTTGGGACCGGTTACTCCTCGCTCACCTAAGTTCTTTTCTGATCAGGGCGACGATCGCTTCGGGCTCTCCGGATATATCGACCGTAAGCCCTCCTT
>Ga0073934_10003541_pt1 | contig 28429 bp, 28 predicted proteins | sample LarsenN4metaG_FD_76834 | JGI IMG/M metagenome (GOLD analysis project Ga0073934, IMG submission 76834) | Hot spring sediment bacterial and archeal communities from British Columbia, Canada, to study Microbial Dark Matter (Phase II) - Larsen... ... | reverse complement strand
GCGGAGGCGCCGCGAAAGGCGTCGCGGGCGTGAAGGCCCGTGGGGGAGGCATAGCCGAGCAGGCTGCGCGCGGCGGGATTCGCCTGACGCACGAGGCTGGCTGGGTTGAAGAGCAGCACGCCGCTGCCCAGGTTCGAGAGGACGGCTTCACTCATGCTGGCGGATTCGACCGAGCGTTCGCGTTCCGACCGCCGCAGGCGCTCAAGCTCTTTTTCTTGCGCGTTTGCTCTGCGGAGTAGACCTTCATACGCCGCATAGCTGAAGACCGCGTCTTCCTTGGAGATACGCGTGGTCTCAGGGATGCTCGCTTCGTCGTGGATCTCCTGCTTCAGCTTGCGGTAAAGGAAGTAGCCGAAAAGCGGAAGGGCGATGAAGAACAGTGTGCCGATCGCCACGGTCATCGCGATGCGCATGAACTCCGGGTTCTGGAGCAGCTTGTCCATCAGAAAAGTCCCAGATACCAGTCGACGAGGCGAGCGCCGAAGAAGGCGGAGAAAAGCGCGGCGCCTCCGAGGAAGACGCCGAAGGGCATCTCAAAGTGGCGCAGGATGAGTTGCGCGGAGGCCCAGGCGCGGGGGCTGGCGGAGTCCAACTCACCGGCGGCACGGCGACGGGCCACGCGCTTGCGGTAAACGACGAAGATGGCGACGGCGCCCGCAATGGCGCCCGCGACGGAGCCAAGCATCAGGGTGAGGAGAGTGAGGCGGACGCCAAGGAAGGCGCCGACCATGGCCATCAGCTTGACGTCGCCGAAGCCCATGCCCTCGATGCCGCGGACGCGCTTGTACGCCTCGCCGATGAACCAGATGAGGAAGGCGCCGGTGATCGCGCCCATGGAGGCTTCGAAGAGATTGAAGAAACGCCAGGCGATGTCCGAGGAAAAAGGGACGGAGATGCCGTCGTAGAAGCGGACGAAGGTGGCGTCGACGGGCACCACAAGGCCCAGCGCGATGCCCAGGGCGAGGCCAGGCAACGTGAGCGCGTCGGGAAGCAACTTAAGGTCGGCGTCAGTAAAAATAAGGCCGATGATCAGGAAGCTGAAAAGGCAAAACTTCACCGCCACCCAGGTAGGCCCAAAGAGATAGAAGCTGAGGACGAAGAAGGCAGCGGTCAGCAGTTCAACGATCCAGTAGCGCGCCGAGATGGGCGCGCGGCAGGAGCGGCACTTGCCGCCCAGCACCAGCCAACTCAGGACAGGGATATTGTCGTAGGCGCGGATGGCGGCGCCGCACTGCGGACACGCCGAGGCCGGTCTTACCACCGAGAGGCCGCGCGGCAGGCGATAGATGCAGACGTTGAGGAAGCTGCCGAAGGCAAGACCGAAGAGAAAGGCGCAGGTCAGGACGACGGCGGAGTCATTGAAGGCGGCGATAGGTGCCATCCGGAATAAGGCTGAAGCTGCCCCGATTATAGGGCAGAGGCGGGCGGGCGACGAGAGTTATGCGGGCTCAGGAAAACGGAGCAGGAAGCCGCCGAGCGTCGTGGCCGATCCGACCGAGGGCGGGAGCTTGCCCTGCCAGTTGACGCAGGTGCGATTGACGAGGCGCGTCTCGGGCTCGAGCATGCGCCACTCGCCCTGTTGCTGTTCGCGGATGGCGATAGCAAAGGCATCACCGGGCTGAGGGGCGGCGCGCTTCCACTCGAGCAGGGCCGCTTCGAGCGCCTCGCCGAAAGACTCTGAGGCCTGGAGGCAGAGGACCCAGTCGTGGCGGCAATCGACGGCGTAGGCGCCGGGCTGCACACCCGCCACCGCGTGCACCAGGCGCGCGCCATACTGGTGCGCTACCTTGCGGGTGGCATCGTCATGCAGATGGTCCACGACGACGACCTCGTCGGCCGCGCGGACAGTCTCAAGGAGGCGCGCGAGGTGAGCGGCACCAGCATCGGCATGGATGAGCGCGGTAAAGGCGGGCATGGTCTCAGGTTGGATGCAGGTTTTACAGGGGGAAAGTTTAAACTAGGCGGATGCCCATGATCCGGATCGTGTTTCTGTGGCACATGCACCAGCCGTTCTACAAGGACCTGGTGACAGGACGGTATCGCCTGCCGTGGGTGCGCATGCACGGGCTGAAGGACTACTACGGCATGGTGAAGCTGCTCGACGAGTTTCCCGAAGTACACCAGACGTTCAACATGGTGCCATCACTCGTGGCGCAGCTGCAGGACTACGTGGATGGCACGGCGGTGGATCCATTCTTCGATCTGGTGGCCAAACCGGCGGAAGAGCTCAACGAGGATGAGCAGCGGTTCGCCATCGAGTACCTGTTCCACGCCAACCAGGTGCACATGATCGGGCGGTACCCGCGCTACCAGGAGCTGTTTCGGAAGGCCGGGTCGGGCAACAAAGATGCCGGGCAGGCAGCGAAGGAGTTCAGCACGCAGGACTTCACTGACCTGCAAGTGCTCTCCCAACTGGCGTGGTTCGACGAGTTCTTCATCGCGCAGCCCGATGTGCAGGCCATCGTCAAGAAAGGCCGGAACTTCAACGCCGACGACCAGCGTTTCGTTATGGAGAAGCAACGCGAGATCCTGGCTGCAGTTCTGCCGGCTTATGCCAGTGCGGCACAGCGCGGGCTGGTAGAGGTCTCATGCTCGCCGTTCTACCACCCCATCCTCCCGCTGCTGTGCGATACGGACAAAGGCCGGGAGTCGGTCCCAGGACTGCCGCTACCGCGGCACCGGTTCCAACATCCGGAAGATGCGCGCGAGCAACTGCGGCGGGGAATCGAGGCGCACGAGCGGGTCTTCGGTGTGCGCCCCAAGGGTGTGTGGCCCTCAGAGGGCAGCGTCTCCGACGAGGTGATGGCCATCGGGCATGAGCTCGGCGTGGAGTGGATGGCGACCGACGAAGGCGTCCTGGGCCGCTCGACCGACTACTACTTCTCCCGCGCCAGCGAAGGCGTGTTGACGGGGGAGTCAGCGGCGCGGCTGTACAACATCTATCGCTTTGAGCAGGACCAGACGCGGATGCACCTCATCTTCCGCGACCACTCGCTCTCTGACCTGATCGGCTTCGTCTATTCCGGGATGAACCCGAATGACGCAGCCAACCACTTCATCGGGAAGATCAAGGCGTCGGCCGCCGGGGCGATACAGGGCGGGCACGACGCGGTGGTGCCGGTCATCCTCGACGGGGAGAATGCTTGGGAATATTTCCCGGAATCAGGACGGGAATTCCTGCGGCGACTGTACGAAGGCATCCGGAAGGACCCAGCGCTGGAGTGTGCGACCGTCTCGGAGGCGATCGCGAGGCACAAGCCGGAGCACTTCGGGAAGCTGCATCACCTGGTGCCCGGGTCGTGGATCAACTCGAACTTCAACGTGTGGATCGGCGCCCCGGAGGACAACAAGGCGTGGGATTACCTGTACGAGGCGCGCGACCTGTATGAGCACCGGGCGGCGCAGGCGCCGGAGGATAAACGCAAGCTGGCATTCGAAGAGCTGTTGATCGCCGAGGGCAGCGACTGGAACTGGTGGTATGGCCCGGAGCACTCGTCAGCGAACGACCGCGACTTCGACGAGCTGTACCGCAAGCACCTGACCAACGTGTACGCGGCGCTGGGCGAGAACCCGCCGGACTACCTGATGCACCCCATCGCGGGCGTGGCGCCGGTGGCGAAGTTCACGCAGCAGGTGGCGTTCATCCATCCACGCATCGATGGAAAGACCACCGGGTATTTCGACTGGCTGGGTGCAGCCGAGTACATCGCGCCTCGGAGCGGCGCAGCGATGCACGGCAAGCAGTTCGTCCTCGACCGGGTATACACGGGAGTCGACGAAAAGAACCTGTACTGCCGGCTCGACTTTGCACCGCCAGCCAGCAGCAAGAATGGCGGTGCGCCGGCGCGCAGCGATTTTGAAGTGCACTTGCATGTCGAAACGGCCAAGCAAGATGGCGCCAGGGGGGAGAAGGTGCGCGTGGTGGCCGAGGCGGCGAAGGGCCGGCTAAAGACGTTCTCTGCGCGCATCCTGGATGAGGACGGTGAACCTTCCGGGTTTCCGGACCAGAAGAGCAAGGTCGCCGTCAGCCTGGAGAAGGTCTGCGAGTTCCGCCTCCCGCTTGCACTGCTGGACGCCAAGGTCGGCGATGCGCTCCGGCTGCGGCTGAGTTACTGGGAGGACGGATTGCCCATCGACTCGCTGCCGGCAGAGGGCACGATGGAAGTGAAGGTACGCAGCGCGGAGGAGATGGCGGAGATCGCGAGTGAGTCGTGGAATGTGTGAACGGCAGCCTTTAGCCGTTAGGAAACCGATCAACCGTGGGACGCAGGACCAGACAATACCAACTGGAAAAGCGGCAGGCAAAGCAAAGGCCGCACGTAGACCGTGCGGCCGGTGAGTTTCAGAAGTGGCCCGCGATCTAGGTGATGGGGCGATTGAAAGCGGAGTAGAGCCAGAGCCCGACGATGGCCAGTAGAAGCACCGCGGATGCCGCTCCCAGCCAGCGGATCATGGGTTCGACCTTCCCCAGCTTGCGCTGCAACTCTGCCTGTTCCTTGGCCATGTGCGACTCGCCTTCGGAGAGGAAGAGCTGGTCGTCTTCGTGGTTTTCCAGGGTGCCCCGGTAGATCCAGAGCAAGACCAGGACCGTTCCCATCACACCGAGCAGGATCAACATCATCATCATCGGAGACATGCGGCACCTCGACCAGAGATATGCTGCCGGTCCCGCGATACTCGAAGGGCTCGAGTCCGGCACCTGGGCCTCCGCTCAGGAGGGGCCCGGTCCGTCGGGTACGTGAGGCCTACGGCAGATTATAGCTCCGCTTTTTCGGGTTTGCGGTACTATCTTTGCTTAGACGGCGTGCCCGGGACTAGGGTGCAAAACTGCAGCGGGAATGGGATGAAGAACATCTATTGATCAGGCCTATTTATGGGCCGCCAAACGCTGCTATAATCTAAGTGCAAAGGATTCAAGGAGATACTACATGGCCACAACCACGACAACCACCCCCGAGACCAAGACCCAGCCCCTCGTGATGACGGATAACGCTATCGCGAAGGTCAAGGAGATCATGGCGCAGCAGGACCCGGTCCCTGCAGGACTGCGCGTGGGCGTGGTGGGCGGCGGCTGTTCCGGTTTTAGCTACAACATGTCGTTCGAGAACGCCCCCGGCATGATGGACAAGGTCTTTACCTTCGACGGGCTGAAGGTGTTTGTGGACGCGACCTCCGCAATGTACCTGAACGGCTGCGTGGTGGACTACGTGGAGACGCTCGAGGCCGCGGGCTTCAAGTTCGAGAACCCGAACGTCAAGAGCACGTGCGGTTGCGGTTCTTCGTTCAGCGTGTAAGAGATTTGGTTTTCGAGAGACCCCGCCCACTGGGCGGGGTTTTCTTTTTGGCTGTCGGCAAGATCAGGTCGCGAGCAGGAAATAACTACTGGGGGCGCTGAGGCCCGGGCGGGACCAACGGTTGCGGCTGCTGCTGCGGCGACCCGCCTTCGCGTCCGGTGCGCGGGCCGCGCTCGCCGCCGGGCATCTGGCGGGCGCCGGCGTCGAGCGAAGGATCATAGACGAACTCCCACTCGTGGTAGTGGTTCTTGCCGTCGATCTCTTTCAGAGACTCTTTCTCACTGGTGCTGGCGACGCCGACGATGGGTCCACCGCCCATCGTAGGGCTGCCGGACAGCGGGCGCGAGATGCTGGCGGCGCTGGAACCGATGCCGGGACCTACACCAGACCCGCCTGGGCCCATGCCGCCACCCATTCCGCCTGCCTGGCCGCCGGTGAGATACGAAGGCACAGTTCGAGGCTTGGCCTGCCCGAAGCGGATGAGGCGCCACTCGTCGCTGCCGGTGATGGGGTCGGTGTATTTCCGCCGCAGGAAACGGATGTTGTTGGTCTTCTCGAGGTCGCTGAGTGAGTTGGGGAAGCGTCCGAACTTGCGGTAGTAGAGTTGGATGGCACGCTGGTACTGTTTGCCGCGGCGGACCAATTCCGCTTCGCGGTCGCGCTTGATCGAGGTGCCAAGATGCGGCACCGCAGCGGCCAGCGCGATGAGGATGACCGCGGTCATGAAGAGCAGGCCGAGGAGGATGTATCCGTGCTCGGAGCGGCGGCGGCGTTGCATGGCTATCCCTGCTGGAGGGGAAGGATCTGCTTGTTGTTGTTGAGAACGTCCTCCACCTCTACCGATGAGGCGGTGATCTTCAGGATCTTGTAGCGGCGCTGGATGATCTGGCCCTCTTCGGCGACAAAGACTTCGTCACCGTTCGAGAGAAAGACCTTGCGCGTCTCACCGGGCTTGCTGGCGAATCCGTAGTACTTCAGCGGAATGGGCGGCGGAGGCGGCGGGCCGGGATCCACGGGCGGCGGAGTGGGTGCGGGCGTGTCGATCTTCGGCGCCACAGCTACTTCGACGTGCTGCTGGAAGATGTTGCGCTTGCCGCCTCCATACTCTCGCTCTTCGCTGTATTTCAGCAGATCGAAGCGCAGGCTCGGGTCGAGGCTGGGCCGCAGGCCGGGGAGAACGGCCCGGCGACGATTCCTGCCTGCAACCGGCGCAGCGGGAGCTGGAGCAGAAGCTCTCCCGGCCGTGGTTGTCGGCGCGGCTTTCGTTGCCGCAGCCTGCGTGTCGCCCTTGAAGAAGACCACACGGGAGACGAAAGCCAGGGCTGCAACCACAAGGATGACCATGGCGATGACTTCGCGCCGGTTGTCGAAGCCGAGCTTCATGAGCGGCCTCCGGCGGCGGGCACAGATGCGGTGGTGGTGGGCGCCGAGCCGGTGCGGATGACGCTGACGATCTTGATCTGCAAGCGCACATCACCGGCGCTTTGCGACTCTTCCCCCAGCGCGATGTGGTCGATGAGGAAGAAGACTTTACTGCGCTCCAGGGCATTGATAAAGCGGACGACGTCGGCGTAGTCGCCGGAGAGGTGCGCCTCCATGCTGACCTGCTGGATATGCGGCAGCTCGGTCTCATAAGTCTCATACTTCACGTCTGAGAGGCGGACGCCGTGCTCGGAGCTCATCTCGCCCAGAGCCTCGGGAATCGCGGAGAAGCGGTTCGGGAAGCGCTCTTTGTAAAAGGTGGCGATGTCGGCGCGCGCCTGCACGAGTTTTTCCGGGAGCCCGCGCAGCGGCCCGACCTCGGATTCGAGGGTCTTGCTGCGGAGCTTGGCTTCGTTCAGCTCGTTCTCCTTCTCTTCCGCGGAGGGACGCAGCGGCAGGAAGGTGAGCAGCGCAGCGATGGCGGCGATGGCGCCAAGGATGGTGGCGGCAGCCTGGAAGCGCTTGCGGGTCTGGACCAGGTTCGCCATCAGCGCGCCGCCTTTCCCAATTGCGGCTGGTAGAGGGCCGCAATGTCGAGGGTGTAGGTGGTGACGCCTTCGTCGGTATTGGCGCGCTCATTGCGGACGACGGGACCAATAAATGTGGGCGAGCCTTCCATGCGGCGCACGAGTTCGATGCCACTGTCGCGCTTCTTGGTGTTCACTACAAGGATGAACTCCAAGCCGCCGTCGGGGCCCACCTGTGGGCGGATGGATGCGACCTGAACCTGTGCGGGCATAAGCCTTTCCAGGTCGGCCATGACCTGGGTCCAGCTGAAAGCCTTGCGGCGGATCAGGTCGTTGAGAAACGCAGCCTGGTCGCGCGTGCCGCTGTTGTCGGGACGCGCGAGGGTATCGCTGGCCTGCTTCTTCACTTTTTCCAATTCGGCGATCTGCTGGTTGATGGCGTCGAGTTCTTGGTTCTGGCGCCGGTACTCGGCATATTCGGCCCAGGCGAACCATGACAGCCCCACGGCCAGCGCGGCAAGGACCACGAGCGCAGGAATCCAGGTGGCATAAAAACGCCCGGAATCTTCGTATGGGTGCGTGGCGAGATTGAGTTCGAATCGCATCAGCCGACCAGACCTCCGGCCACCGGGGCAAGCACGGACGGAGGCAGCGCGTCACCGAAGCTGGTGTCGCCGGCGAGGCCGGCTTCAGCCAGTGGAGCGACGCGCACGTTCAATTCCTGCTGGAGGGATGCGGCGAGGGTTGCCGTCTCGGCGTCGCCGGCCAGGAGCACACGCTCGAGCTTGGCGGCGTAGGTGTCCTCGTAAAAAACCATGGAGGGAAGCACGTTGGCGGTGATGTCACCATGCGCGACTTCCAGGGTGCGGAGAAGGACCAGGTTGCTGCCTTCGACGATGGAGACGGTCGTAGTAGGACCATCAACTTTGACGATCATGGTGGGCCGATCCGCGGTGACGAGGCCAAGAGCGGCGATGACCGAAGGCAGGACCACGCCGGGAGCCAGCCCGGCGTCAGAGACCAGTTCTTCATATTCCGCGATGATGCTGCTGGGCGAAAAGGCGGCGACGACCTTCACCGGGCGATGGGTGCGGTCAGCCTGGAAGGAGACGATGGCGGAGTCGGCGTCAAAGGGCAGCGACTTGCGCGCGCGGAAGCGGATGACGGCGAGAGCGTCGTCGTGCTTGCTGGGCAGGTCGTCGAAATCGAGCAGCAGGATGCGGACGGCGGCGTCCGGGATGATGACGATGGCGTCACGCAGTCCGGCGGCGACGGTGTCCAGGGTGTCGCGCACGGCCAGGCGGACAGCGTCGCGGTTCAGTACGTTCACCGAGGCCAGATTGGGATGCAGGGCCCCCGTGGGCAGGCGGCGGTGGCTGTAGACCTCCACGGCGGTCTGCGCCGCATTGGCGCGGCCGGCGATGACACGTTCGGCGCTGATCTCGCAGGCCAGGCGCGGACGCGGCGGATTGGAGGTGAGGGCCATCAGCGGGTGGTCTCGATGAAGGTGACCTTGTTGATCTCCTTCAGGGTGGTGATGCCAGCCTTTACTTTATCAAGCGCGGATTCGCGCAGGAACCGCATGCCCTCTTCGCGGGCGGCGCGGCGGACCTCGGAGGTGGGCTTCTTGTCGAGAATCATCTCGCGGATGCGGTCGGTGAGGTCAAGCAGCTCGTGGATGGCGGTGCGTCCCTTGAAGCCGGTACCGGCGCACTCAATGCAGCCTTCGCCTTCGTAGAAGGTGAAGTCGCTCCATTCCTTCAGGTCAAGTCCACTGGCTTCAATGATTTCCACGGGATACTTCACTGGTTTTTTGCAGGCCTCGCAGATGACTCGCACCAGCCGCTGCGCCAGGATGCAGTTCAGCGCAGAGACGAAGTTATAGGGCTCGACGCCCATGTTGAGAAAGCGGCCGATGACGTCTACCACGTTGTTGGCGTGCACGGTGGTGAAGACGAGGTGGCCCGTAAGGGCGGACTGGATGGCGATCTGGGCGGTCTCCGTGTCACGGATCTCGCCGACCATGATCTTGTCCGGGTCGTGGCGGAGGATGGAGCGCAGGCCGCGGGCGAAGGTGAGTCCCTTCTTCTCGTTGACCGGGATCTGGGTAACGCCCTTCACCTGATATTCGACCGGGTCTTCGATGGTGATGAGCTTGTCCTCTTCGGTCTTGACCTCGTTCAGCGCGGCGTACAGGGTGGTGGTCTTTCCGGAACCGGTGGGGCCGGTGACGAGCACCATGCCGTAGGGTTCGAGGATGTAGCGGCGGAAGCGGCGCAGGTCATCTTCACTGAAGCCGACGACGTCGAGCGTCAAAGTGCGGAACTTCTCGCTCATCGACTCCTTGTCGAGGACGCGCAGCACGGCGTTCTCGCCATAGATGCTGGGCATGATGGAGACGCGGAAGTCGATGGAGCGGTTGTTGTAGCGGACGCGGAAGCGGCCGTCCTGGGGCACGCGGCGCTCAGCGATATCGAGCTCGCTCATCACCTTGATGCGGGAGATGATGGTGGAGTGGTGGTCGCGGGCGATGGGCTGCATCGCGGGCTGGAGCACGCCGTCGATGCGGTACTTGATGACGACGTGGTCGTCGTAGGTCTCGATGTGGATGTCGCTGGCGCGGCGCTGCAGGGCGGTGAAGATGGTGGTGTCCACCAGGCGGATGATGGGACTGATATCCGCTTCGGAGGTGAGGCGCTCGATGGAGATGGTCTCTTCGCCGTCTTCGGTCTCGCGGATGACGTCAAGCTGGAAGCTCTCGGACGCCTCTTCCAGGACCCGCTGCGACTGCTCGGTCTTCTTCAGGATGTCGCTGATCTGGTTCAGCGTCGCGACCTTGGTCACGATGGGCTTGCGCAGGTGAAGGCCGATCTCGTCGATCATCATGAGCTGGCTGGGGTCGGCGATGGCGATATGCAGGACGCCGTCGCGCTCTTCCAGCGGCACGAAGTTGTAGCGGAACATCAGGTCCACCGGGATGGACTTAAACAGGTCGTGCTGGATGTGGTAGGTGCGCAGGTCGACGAACTCGGACCGGTAACGGCGCGCGACGTCGCGGGCGCGGGCTTCCTGGTCGGCGCCGGCGGCGATGATGGCCGCGCCGCCGTTGGGGAAGAGAGGCTTGTTGTCAGAGTGGGCCATGGTTACCTTGCCGCCGCTGCGGAACCGAGCTGGAAGATGGGCAGATAGATCGACACGAGCACGAATCCCACCACGATCGCCATCAGGATGAGGACAAGCGGCTCGATCAGGGCTAGCGCCGCGGCTAGCGCGGTCTGCACGTCATCATCGTAAAAATCGCCAACGGAGTTGAGCATCTGCGGTAGGGCGCCGGTGGATTCGCCGACGGCGACCATCTCCACGGCGAGCTCGGGGAACACCTTGGTCTCTTCAAGCGAAACGGCGAGCGGGCGGCCTTCGCGGACGCTTTGGGCGACACCGGCCAGCGAGTTCGTGATGGAGCGGCTCTCGATCGAAGCCCCCGCGGTCTCAAGGGCGGGAACCAGCGGCAGGCCGCCGGAAAGCAAGGTCGAAAGCGTGCGCGCGAACATTGCGACCTGGTACTTCAGCCATATGTTTCCGAAGATGGGCAAAGAGAGACGGAAGCGGTCGATGGCAGCGGCGCCGGCCTCGCTGCGCCGCCATGACATGAAGAACAAGCCCAGTGCGATAAGCCCGGCAATGAAGAACGGGAAGATGCGTTGCGCGTTGTTGCCGATGTCGAGCAGGAAGATGGTCATGGCCGGTAGCTTGGCGTCGAGCGTCTGATACAGCTTGCCGAACTCCGGCACCACGTACACGATGAGCAGCGTGAAGAGCCCGACCATGCCGATCACGAGCAGCGCCGGATACAGCAGCGACGTCAGCAGCTTGCGGCGGAAGGCCATCGAGGTCTTCTGGAAGGTGATGTAGCGCGTGAGCACTTCGTCGAGGTTGCCGCTCTTTTCCCCGGCGAGCAGCGTGGTGGTGTAGATCTTGGAGGCGACGTTCTGCTCCTCGAAAGCATGGGAGAGCGACTCGCCGCTCTTCACCTTGAGGCGCACGTCCTCCAGCACCGACTTGAAGTACGGGTCCTTCTGCTGCTTAGCCAGCAGTTCCAGCGCCGTGAGGATGGGCAGGCCGGCGCGGAAGAGCGTGAGGAACTGCGAGTTGAAGATGATGAACTGGTCGAGGGGGATCTGCTTGCGGCCGCGGAGCGACTCGCCGCGGGAGAAAAGCCCTTTGGGCTGAATGTCATAGACCAAGTAGCCCTGGTGGGCAAAGCGTTCGCGCAGCTCACCCGCCGAATGTGCGCTTTGGACCTGTTGCACGATGCGGCCGCGCTCATCGGCCATTTTGACCACAAATTCGGCCATAAAAGTCTGGTTAGAGTCTAACACCCCATCCCAGCGCTTGGACGGCTAACCCAGCGGAAGGGAAGCAGTTATGGGCCGGTAAGCTCGGCCGACTCGATGGTCTCGACCCCGGGGGGCACACGGAAGCGGAAGCGTTCATCGGGCACGGGGCGGTTCTCCGCCAGGTTCGAGAAACGAAACTCGGTGGTGGAGCCGTCAGTCTCTTCGATGACGATGCGCTCGATGAGGCTAGCGGGTGATATTTCCAGCAGCACGCGCTCCACGCGATCCTTGAGCCGCTTGGGGACGCCGCTCAGCACCGCGTTGCCGGGCTTCCATGCCGTGATCCCGGGTTCCAGGCGCAGGTCAGAGAACTCGCCGTGGAGTTTGCTGCGGCCCAAGAGATAGCGCAGCGGCGAGTGCAGGTCATCCAGCTTCTTCACGGCGGCCTTGCGCACCTGACGATCGTCGGGGACATAGAAGTAGGCGGTCTTGCCGTCGGTGACGAAGAGCTTGGTCTTGGGCGAGGCGAAGTCCCAACGCATGCGGCCGCCACGTTTGAGGATGACGGATCCGGATTCCTGGCGCGAGACTCCTGCACCGGAGTAGCGCTCGGTGAAGTCAGCCGAGAGGGTGTTGAGCTGGTTGTACTTGGCGTCGACGCGGGTGGTGATGGACTTCAGCTCGTCCGTCGCCGAGGTTTGAGCGGTGGCCGCAGCGGCGAGGGCGAGAACGGCTAAAGCTGATCCAATGTTCATGCGAGGCATATCAGCTTAGATGCGTCCTGGTCATGGCTGGCTCTTGGGCGGCGGGACGTAGTCGGCATCGCGCCCCGGGGGCAGGCCCTTGGTGATGAAAGGCAGGCTGTCCGGATCGGCGACTTCGATGCGGCCACCCTCCATGAGCTTGTAGGGCTGGCCGAGCGGGTCAGCCGGAACCCCCTGCAGGTATCCGGCGGCAATGAGCTGGTTCCAGCGGGTGGGGTACTGGCGAAATTGTTCGTAGTAGCGCCGGATGAGGCTCTCGACGTGGGTGATGTCAGCGTCGACACGAAGGGCGGCCAGGCGCATGAGGGCCGTCTTCTTTATGAGCTTGTCTTCGGTAGTTTCGTAGATGGAGGTCCAGAGGAGCCGGGCGGTCTCGTACTCGCCGCCCTTCTGCCGGGCGGCGGCAGCGATAGTCCGCAGGAAAGGATGGGCGCCGGGCACGCGCGAGCCGCGTTCGAAAGCCTCCGCGGCAGCGGCGTAGTCCTTTCTCTCAGAGTAGTGGATAAAGCCCAGATAGTAGTAGAGACGCCAGCGGTTCGGATTCCGCTGGATGCCCCGCTCGACCAGGGCAACGGCGGCTTCCGGCTTGCCCGCGCCCTCCGGGGGCGGCTGCGAGAGGAAGACGGAGCCGAACTCATAGGCGACGGTGAGCTGCGGGTCAAGGTCGGTGGCGAGCGTCAGCAGCGGCTCGAGCAGTTCGTAACGGCGGTCGCGCTCGATGTGCTTGGTGCCGAAGTACTGCACGGCGCGCGTCCAGTAGATGCTCGCAGCGAGCCCGGTGTACCCGAGGCTGACGTAGCGAGCCGCCTTGGCCGACTTGATATAGAGCACATCCTGCAACGTCGCGTGGGGACGCATGTCGTTCAGCCGGCGGGCGGTAAGCGGAATAGCGATGATGCAGACGACGAGGAGCGCAGTGAAGACGCGGGTAATGCTCGACGCCGGCTTCATTTCAGGTTCCGCTTCTCAAAGATGAGGATGGCGCCGCTCAAAGCGGCCAGCAAATACAGCGCGGCATACAAGGTGTTCATGGCGACGAGACCCAATGCCACGCCCTGTCCATGCGCGACTTGCGACACGACGTTCATGGAGCCGAAGTTTGGGACCATGTATGAAACCGCGGTGATCAGCCAGCGCTGGACGCCTTCGGTGAGCGAGGCGAAGCCGCGGATGTCGTCGGCAAAGTTACCGATTACGAAGACCCCGAAAGCAAAGATGGCCGACAGCAAAGGCGAGCTGAAAGACGAAAACAGCAGCGTGATGGCGATGATGACCAGGAACTGGAGGACGATGAAATAGAGCGCGATGAGGATGTAGGTGTCCTGCATGCCAAGCGAGCGTTGCACGAAGAGGACAGCGGCAAACAGGCCGAGGGCCATAAAACCGGCATTGACGATAAGAGTGGCAGCGAGGCCGAGGTACTTACCGACGATGAACTCCCAGCGGCGGACGGGCCGGGAAAGAACGGTGTAGAGAGTGCGCTTCTCGATCTCCTTGGAGACCAGGCCGATGCCGATGAAGATGGCGATGACCACGCCGAAGAGCGTGATGGCGGTCAGCCCAAGGTTCACCAGCACGATCCGCTCGAGCCCGATGGAGATGGTGCTGAACAACGGCGCGGAGCCGACCATGAGCAGCGCAAAGAAGACCAGGTTATAAAGCACGCGGTCGCGCACGGCTTCGCGGAAGGTGTTGAAGGCGATGTGGTAGAGGCGGGAGGTCATGGTGCGACCTCCTTACGCCGCGCGCCGTCGATGTGCTCGAGGAAATATTCCTCGAGGTTGCCACGCAGCGGATTGATCGAGATGAGTTTTGCCCGAGCTGCGCGGATGGCATCGAGAGCGGCGTCGAGCTTTTCGGCGGCGACCACAAGGCGCAAGCTGTCGCCCACAGTCCGGACATCGGAGGCAAGGGCGCGCAGCGCGGCCAGGTCGGCATTCGGCGGAGACTGGATGACGACCTCGTTCTTGCCCGCGCTGGCCGCAACGAGGTCAGAGACGGCGCGAACCCCGCGCAGCTCGCCGCGGTGCAACACGGCGACTCGGTCGCAAAGGGTCTCAGCGTCTGACAAGATATGGGTCGAGAAGAATACCGTCTTGCCTTCGTCGCGCAGGGTTTCGATGAGTTCGCGGACCTCGCGACGACCCACGGGATCGAGCCCGGACATCGGCTCGTCAAGGAAAACGACTTTGGGGTCGTGGAGAATGGCTTGCGCGATGCCGACACGCTGCAACATCCCTTTGGAGAACTTGCGGAGCTGCGTGTCAGCGTGCTCGGACATGCCGACGCGCTGGAGCGTGGCGTACAACCGGGCCGGGAGGTCGCCGGCGGGGACCCCGGAGAGGCGGGCGTAATAGCCGAGGAGTTCGTTGGGGGTGAGGTAGTCGTAAAAGTAGGGCTGCTCCGGCAGGAAGCCGATCTGGGCTTTTACGCTCGGATCGTGGACGGGCATGCCCAGGATGCGGGCGCTGCCGGCAGTCGGGTAGATCAAGCCCATCAACAGCTTGAGGGTAGTGGTCTTGCCGGCGCCGTTCGGCCCGAGGCAGCCGAAGATCTCCCCGTCCTCGACGTTGAGAGACAGGTCTTTCAGGCCGACGCGTTCAGTCTTGCGCCAAAAGCCGACGGAGTAAGTCTTGGTAAGGCCGGAGATCTCGATCGCAGGCATGGGTCGATGCGCAAATCCAGCACAAAAATTATAGCGAGAAAGGCTAGAGGCCAGGCAAGGCTTCGCACTCGGTATTGCTGGCGATGGCGGAACCGTCTGACTTCTGATGGAGGGAAGCCGGGTTGCCGGAGCAGAAGGAGCGCTTGCCGGTGCTGTTGACCACCTGGGGCACGGCGGTCACCAGGTAATTCGTGGCCGGATTACTCCCCGTGAGAGCAACGCTAAAGATGTAGCCGCTCTTGACGCCCGAGGCAAGAGAGTTGTCTATAAGGCAAGCGTTGGCGTACGTGGGATTGCAGGGCTCGGTCCCGGCGAGCTGAACGAGCGTGCCATAACCGATCAGCGGATAGTTGATCTGATACAGGGCCTGGGCGGTGGAGATAGACCGCACCGAAGTGACCGCGGAGGACTCGTTGGCCGCCTGGCGCGCCTTGAGCAGGTTGGGGATGGCGATGGCGGCAACGATGAGGATGATGGCCACGACGATGAGCAGCTCGATGAGCGAAAAGCCGCGTTGCGCGTGCCTGAGCCAGAGCGCCGTATTCAAGTCTCGCCTCACTGGAATGTCCCTCACTATACCTTTCTCCTCGGCCGTCGAGGTACATAAAAAAGGGGAACAGGGCAAGACCCTGTTCCCCCCTTGGCTGGTACCCTCCCCCAGGTACTTCGCCTAACTGATAGTGCTTAGATCGCCGGATCGGTAGCCGAGGCCGCCGAGCCAGACTTCGCGCGGATCACGCCGGACTGATCGGTGAAGAAGTTACGCACACCGGTCGAACCCTGCGTGACGGGCTGGTTGGTCAGCGTGTACACGCCGGAACCGGCCGTCGAAGTGTAAGTGAGGATGTAGCCGCTCTTGCCCGGGGCCGCGGTGGCTGCAGTGATGGTGTTATCCAGCAAGCAGGCCGAGGTGGAATCGGGGCTGTTCGGGCAGTTGGAGGTGCCGCCGTCCGAAAGGGCATTGAAGTTGGCGGTCGCCGGGAATGTGCTGTAAGTGGACAGATAGGTGACCAGCGCGGTGTTGATGGTGCGCAGGTTCGCCACGGCCGCCGACTCGTTCGCGCTAATACGCGCACGCAGCAGGTTCGGGATCGCGATGGCGGCGATGATGAGAATGATCGCCACAACGATCAGCAGTTCGATCAGCGAGAAACCTTTTTGCTTCTTCATTTATTCTTCTTTCTCCTTAAAGTGAATGGGAGCTGTTGATGGTGGTGGAGCCCGAATGCAGCCTACTAAGGTGCATTTGGGATGCCAGCCGGGCCGAATCCAGGCCGGATACCCGGAATCGTCCATAAGTGATTGATATAGCGAGGATTACACTCGGCGAGTCCCGATCATCCACAGGAGAGAACACTAACAGACCGTCCTGTGACCTCGAGATAATGACATTTTATGTCATTCCGGGCGACGCCGTTTGTCACACTTTCGAAGGTTTAGCAGGCGACGAGGTCGCGGGAGAAACGCATGCCCTCGAGGTTCCCCAGGACTGTGACCGCGACTGTCTCGGGCAGGAACATGGAGGCAGCCATCTCCTGGAGCTCCGCTGGGGTGACTTGCTCGACACGCGCGATGATCTCGTCGAGGTCAAAGAAGCGGTCGAAGTACATATCCTGGCGCGCGAGGTTCGACATGCGCGCAGTGGTGGACTCGAGGCTGAGCATCAGGCTGCCCTTGAGCTGGTCCTTCACGCGGCGTAGCTCTTCGTCGGTGATGGGCTCGTCCTTCAGGCGGCGGAACTCAGCGGCGATCTCCGCGATGACCTTCGGCGCCGACTCGCGCGAAGTGCCGGCGTAGACGCAGAGGCTGCCGGTGTCGCGGTAGGGATTCAGGTCGCTATAAATGGAATAAGCGAGGCCCTGCTCTTCACGGATCTTCTGGAAGAGGCGAGAACTCATGCCACCGCCCAGCAGGGTGTTGAGGATGTAGGAGACGTAACGCTTCTCGTGCGAGATGTGCGGTGAAGGCGCGCCCATGCAGATCTGCACCTGCTCGAGCGCCTTCTTGTTGCGCGTGACGATGCGGGCGAAGACCTGCGGTGCGTCGCCGTGGAAGCCGTTGGGCTCGGGCTTGAGGTCGCGGAAGCGCTCGGAGACGAGGTCAACGAAGCGCTTGTGATCGAGGCTGCCGGCGGCGGAAATGACAAGATTGTTTGGCGAAAAGCGCTTGCGATAGAAGCCGAAGACGGCATCCTGGTTGAGCTGCTTGACCGTCTCTTTGGTGCCGAGGATCGGCTTGCCCAGCGGATGTCCCTTCCAGAAATTCTGGGTGAAAATCTCATGGACGAGGTAGTCGGGATTGTCTTCGTCCATCTTGATCTCTTCGAGGATCACGCCCTTCTCGCGATGAATATCACGCGCGTCGAAGGTGGGATTCAAGACGAGGTCGCTGAGCACGTCGAGGGCGATGGGCAGATGCTCGTCGAGGACCTTGGCGTTGAAACAGATGGTCTCCTTGCCGGTGAAGGCGTCCATGTTGCCGCCGATGGAGTCCATCTGGCGGGCGATGTCGAGCGCGGTCCGGTTCTTCGTCCCCTTGAAGACCATATGCTCGACGAAGTGCGAAATGCCGTTCAGCGCAGGGTCTTCATGGCGCGACCCGGCCTTCACCCAGATCCCGATGGAGACAGAGCGAATGTGCTGCATCTCCTCGGTGAGGATGGTGAGCCCGTTGGGCAGGACTTTCTTCCGTATGTTGCGGACGTCAGCGACCATGAGTGGTTGGGGAGCGCCAGTGCAAAGCTATTGTGACACAAGGTGAAGGCGCCGGATTCCCAGTAGAATCAAGCGCTTACGGATGGGGTACACTGGAGCTTCATCCTGCTGATTGGATGCGTATGCAGCCCCCCACGACACAGCTATTAGGCCTTTCAAATCAAGAGCTTACGGAGCTTGTGAAGGCCCTTGTCGAGCCACCCTTCCGGGCCAAACAGCTCTACCAAGCCTTGTATCGGGAGAGGGTGTCTTCGCTCGGGGAAGTCACAACCTTGCCGGCTGAGTTGAAGGCCAAGCTGGCAGACAAGGGCTGGGAAGTAGGACTGCCGGAGGTTGAGAAGAAGTTCACCTCGGTCGACGGCACGGTGCGCTATCTCCTGAAGTACGGTGACGGGCAAAGCGTCGAGACGGTCTGGATGCCGGAAGGCGATGGCGGGGAAGCCGGTGACGGCAGCGAGGCGGGCGATGAGGAGCTGCCAAAGCGCGGGAGCCGGGGGCGGTCACGCGCCACCATCTGCATCTCCAGCCAAGTCGGCTGCGCGGTCAACTGCCAGTTCTGCATGACGGCGCTGCTGGGACTGAAGCGCAACCTCACGGCGGGAGAGATCGTGGGGCAGGTCATCGTGGCGTTGAACGACCACAAGGTGGACGTCCAAAAGAAGCGCATCAACCTGGTCTTCATGGGGCAAGGCGAGCCGTTCCACAACTACGACAACTTCATCAAGGCGGTCCGTCTGCTGGTCGAGGGCGTGGGCATCGCCGAGTCGCGCATGACTGTGTCGACCTCGGGCATCGTGCCGCGCATCGGCGACCTGGGCAAGGAGCCCATCCGGCCGAAGCTGGCGATCTCGCTGAACGCGTCAAACGACGCAGCGCGGACCAAGCTGATCCCGATCAACAAGAAGTGGAACATCAGCTCACTGCTGGAGGCGGCCAAGCAGTTTCCTCTGCGCCGGCGGGAGAAACTGACGTTCGAGTACGTGCTCCTGGACCATGAAAATGACTCGCCGGAGCACGCGCGCGAGGTCGTGGAGCTCCTGCGCGACGTGCCGCAGGCGAAGGTAAACCTTATCGCGTGGAACTCCGGACCGGAGATCCCCTTCGCGACGCCATCGGATGCGCGGGTGCAAGCGTTCCAGCAGATCTTGCGGGACGCCGGCATCCCGGCGTTCATACGGCGTCCGCGTGGGCGCGACATATACGCGGCCTGCGGGCAGTTGAAGCGGACGGCTTCGTAGGAGCTTCACCGCGAAGGTCGCCAGGGACGCAAAGAAACCCAAAAGATAACCGCAGAGGGCGCAGAGGGACGCAGGGAAACGATTCAGTTCTGCTTCAGGTGGAATTGTCTGCGTGCGGCTGTTATCCTTCCTCGCTCGAACGAAATCATCACAACCTGGAGCGCATTCTTATGGATCGCAGAAAGTTCCTCTCCGGAGTCGCACTCACGACCGCGGCACTGGCCGCCGACGGCAGGGCACAGACAGGGCAGACGGACCAGGCGAAAGCGTCGAAGTCATTGATGGAGGTCGCGGGACCGAAGCAGCCGGTTATCGTTGCATCGTCGAACGGCATGAACGGCGCCGACGGAGGGTACGCGCTACTGCAGCGCGGGCGTGACACGCTGGATGCAGTGATGTTCGTCTTAAAGGTGCAGGAGGACGACCCGGCGGACGATAGCGTGGGCTATGGCGGGTTGCCGAACGCCGAGGGCGTGGTGGAGTTGGACGCATGCGTGATGCATGGGCCAACGCGGCGTGCCGGCGCAGTGGCGGGCGTGCGTGAGATCAAGAATGTGGCGTCCGTGGCGCGGCTGGTGATGGAGCGGACGAACCACCTGCTGTTGGTAGGTGAAGGCGCACAGCGGTTCGCGCTGGCGCACGGATACCAGAAAGAAAACCTGCTGACCGAGGCGTCGCGCAAGAAGTGGATGCTGTGGCGCGAGTTCAACTCGAATGCCGACGGCTGGGGTCCGGGCATCACCGATCCGAACTGGAAGCCACCCGTAGCGATCCCCAAGGACAAGCCGCAGTCGTTTGACCAGAAGCGCTTCAACCAGCGCGTCGAGGAGCTAATGCGGCTGGCAGAGCGCGTCGGCATTGCGCCGGAGCAGCGGCTGGCGGCGGTGCAGCGCGTGATGTACCCGCCGACTGGCACGATCCACTGCTCGGCGGTGAATGAGAAAGGCGAGATCTCCGGCGGGACGACGACCTCCGGCCTGGCGTGGAAGCTGCCGGGACGTGTGGGCGATTCGCCAATCATCGGCGCCGGGTGCTTCACGGACCCCGACGTGGGCTCGGCGGGCGCCACGGGCACGGGGGAAGAGTGCATCAAGGTGGCGGGCGCGCACACCATCGTGGAGAACATGCGCAAAGGGATGTCGCCGGAAGAGGCGGGCCTGGACGCGCTGCGGCGCATTGCGCGCAACCACAACAACAACATGGACAAGCTCATGTTCCTGAGCATGACCTTCTACGTGCTGCGCAAGGACGGAGCGTATGCCGGCGTCTCGCTGTGGAGCCATTCGCCGGGCGGACGCGAGCGAAAATATATGGTGCATGACGGAACCAAGCGCCTGGAGACGTGCAAGGGCCTTTTCCAGGGGACCGGAGTCAACTGGCCACCGTCTTACGCGGAGGCGGCGCGCTAGGATGCGGCGACTGGCCTGGGTCCTGCTGGCAGGTGCGGCGTTGCCGCTGCACGCGCAGAACCCCGTGGAGGTCGACGCGCAGCACTATCGCCTGGAATATGAGGACAAGCAGGTGCGCGTGCTGCGCTTCCGGCTGGCGCCGGGAGAGAAGTCGCCGCAGCATGAACACGCCGCACGCATCACGGTAGTGGTGAGCGGCAGCCGCCTGCGTATCGAGGACACCGACGGCGCCATCTACGAGATGACCATCTACAGCGGGCACGCGGAGCGCCAGCCCGCGACGCGCCACACGGTAGAGAATGTCGGCAGCACCGTCTACGAGGAACTGACCACCGAGTTCAAGGATGCGGCCTCCCAGCCGCCGAAGCTGGTCGTCAAGGCGCCTCCGCCCCCGCCGCCGCCGCCGAAAAAGGAAGAACCGAAGAAGGCGGAAGCAAAGAAAAAGGAAGAAAAGCCGAAGGAAGAAAAGCCTTCCGTGGCCGCGAGCGCGCCTACTACCCCCGGAGCGCAGCCCGCCGGAACCAAGCCGGCAGCAACAGGAACGACTACCCCAACGCCAGCGCAAGCTCCCGCCGCGAAGGTTCAACCTGAAGTCGCCGCCGCGGCACCGCCGCCGGAGCCGCAACCGATCATCAAGCCGCTGAAGGTACGTCCCCCGGAGGAGCCGAACCGCCGACGGCGGAAGTCATTCGCCGCCGAGGAGATGAGCGAGGCCACGGTCAACAACACGCGGCTGGCGTTCATGGAGCAGGGCAAAGGGCAGACGGTGGTCTTCGTCCACGGCGCAATGGGCGACTACCGCACCTGGCAACTGCAGATCCCGGAGTTCGCCAAGCGCTTCCGCGTGGTCGCATACAGCCGACGGTATCACTATCCCAACCCTTCGACGGGGAAGGAAGAGGACTACACCTACGAGGCGAATGTCCGCGACCTGGCTGAGTTCCTCAAGGCGCTGAACGCGGGCCCGGTGCATTTGGTCGGGCACGGATACGGCGCGGCGGTCGCCACGCTGCTGGCGGAGCGGCATCCGGAGATGGTGCGCAGCCTGGTGGTATCCGAACCGGGGTTCGACAAGCTGCTGGATGAGAAACGCGCCTACCGGTCGCACTGGGCGCGCGACGAGATCTACAACATCATCCGCAAGCCACTCTCGCGGCAGAATCCGGAAAACGGCGTGCGCGTCTATCACAACTGGCTGGCAGAGACGCAGCCGTGGCAGCAGATCGACCCGCAGGAGCAGTACGAGCGCATGCAGAACGCGAATGCGCTGCGCGCGCAGACCGTGGACCCCACCGCACCGGCGTTCAACTGCGAGGCGGCCAAGAAGATCAAGACGCCGACGCTGGTGGTGGCAGGGCAGAACCGCAGCCCCAACAGCGCCGAGATCACAGGTACGCTGGCGGCGTGCCTGGCGAACAGCGAGCGCGTGACGATCTCAGAGGCGGGGCCGGCGGCCTATCTGGACAATGCGAAGGAATACAACGACGCAGTGCTGTCGTTCCTGGGGAAGCACTGAGTGGGTTTCCCGTTTCCGGTTTCCCGTTTCCCGAAAACCAAAAAGCGAACCGCAGAGGACGCAGAGGTCGCAGAGCTGAAGCTGGCTACCGCCAGACGTCGGCACGGTCGGTTTCGCGAGTCAGGGCTAAAGCCCTGACCTGCTGAGCCCCAGCGTAATCCCAAACAGCATCCTCTTTTTGCCGTAGCTCCAGTGGAGTTGACTAGAACCTGACCTTGAAGTTCGGTCCCGGGTTTACGTGGATGCTGTCGACGAAGCGGACTTTGCCGGAGTCGCGGGTCATGATGAGCGACTGGGTGCGGGTGCCGTCGCCGAAGAAGCGGACGCCGCGCAGGAGCGAGCCGTCGGTGACGCCGGTGGCGGCGAAGATGATGTGCTTGCCCGGCGCGAGGTCTTCCGAACGATAGACGCGGTTCTTGTCCTTGATGCCCATGCGGGCGACGCGCTCTTCCAGTTCGGGCGTGTTCACCACCAGGCGGGCTAGGATCTCGCCGTTCAGGCAGCGCATGGCGGCGGCGGAGATGACGCCTTCCGGCGCACCGCCAATGCCCATGACCGCGTGCACGCCGGTGCCGAGGACGGCGGCGGCGATGCCGGCGGAGAGGTCCCCGTCGGTGATGAGCTTGATGCGGGCGCCGGCGGCGCGAATGTCGGCGATGAGCTGCTGGTGGCGCGGGCGGTCGAGAACGATGATGACCAGGTCTTCCACGTCGCGCTCCAGGCTCTTGGCGATGGCGCGAAGGTTGTCGGCGACGGGCGCGTCCAGGTCGATGGCATCTTTGGACGGCTGGCCGACTATGATCTTCTCCATGTAGCAATCCGGCGCGTGCAGCAGGCCGCCGCGTTCAGAGGCGGCGAGCACGGTGATGGAGCCGGGCGAGCCGGTGGCACAGAGGTTGGTGCCTTCGAGCGGATCTACGGCGATGTCGACTTCGGGATAGCGGACGCTCTCGATAGGCTTGGCGCCCACGGGCTCGCCGATGTAGAGCATGGGAGCCTCGTCGCGCTCGCCTTCACCGATGACGATGGTGCCGAACATGGGCACGGTGTCCATCACGCGGCGCATGGCTTCGACCGCGACCTTGTCTGACTTCTTGGCGTTGCCCTCGCCCATGGTCTTGGCCGACTCGATGGCGGCCTCTTCCACCACGCGCACGAACTCCAGCGCCAGCTCGACTTCGAGCGCGCGTTCCGTCAGGTCAGGTGTTACCGGTGCTGCCATGTTTCCCCCACTTACCCCCGGGGCTAAAGCCCCACTTGTTTAGCGCCACCATTGGCACGGATGAATCCGTGCCCTTCCGAAGCCTAAATCCTACTCACTCTAAAACGCGTCGATCCCCGTGACATGCGAGCCGATGATGAGGGTATGTATGTCATGCGTGCCCTCGTAGGTCTTCACCGACTCCAGGTTCATCATGTGGCGCATGATGGGATAGTCGTCGGCGATGCCACTGGCGCCCAGGATGTCGCGGGCCAGGCGCGCACACTCGAGCGCCATCCATACGTTGTTCCGCTTCAGCATCGAGATGTGCTGGTGACCGACTTTCTCGGCGTCTTTCAGGCGGCCCACCTGGAGCGCAAGCAACTGCGCCTTGGTGATCTCGGTGACCATCCAGGCGAGCTTCTCCTGCACCAACTGGTGAGATGCGATGGGCTGGTCGCGGAACTGCTTGCGCAGCAGGGAATACTGTAGCGCGGTGTCATAGCAGGACATGGCCGCGCCGATGGCGCCCCAGCCGATGCCGTAACGCGCCTGATTGAGGCACATCAGCGGCGACTTCAGGCCGCCGGACTTCGGCAGCAGGTTGCTGGCGGGGATGCGGACGTCCTGCAGCGACAGCCCGGAGGTCACAGAGGCGCGCAGCGACCACTTGCCGTGGACGTCGTCGGCCTTGAAACCCTTGCGGTCGGTCTCGACGATGAAGCCGCGGACGCTTTTGCCGTCGGCGCTCGCCGGTTTGCCATCTTCTTCTACCTTGGCCCAGATGATGGCCAGGTCGGCGATGGTGCCGGAGGTGATCCACATCTTCTCGCCGTTGATGACGTACTCGTTGCCATCCTTGCGGGCGCGGGTGCGCATGCCGCCGGGGTTGGAGCCGAAGTCGGGCTCGGTCAGGCCGAAGCAGCCGAGCTTCTCGCCCTTGGCCATGGCGGGGAGCCATTTGTCCTTCTGCTCGTCCGAGCCAAAGGCATAGATGGGATACATGCAGAGCGCGGACTGCACGCTGATGAACGAGCGCAGGCCGCTGTCGCCGCGCTCCAGCTCCTGAGTGACCAGTCCGTACTCCACGTTGGACATGCCGGCGCAGCCGTAGCCCTTGAGGTTCGCGCCAAAGAATCCCAGCTCGCCCATGGTGGGGACAAGCTCGCGGGGGAAGCGGCCGTCGCGGTTGCACTGCTCGATGATGGGAACGATGTTCTCTTCGACGAACTTGCGGGTGTTGTCGCGGACGAGGCGTTCGTCGTCGGTGAGGAGGGAGTCGTACTCGATGAAGTCGACTCCCTTGAACTTGAATGCGGGCATGAGGGCTCTCTTAAGATTCCAGAACGGTAAGCGAAACACTCCATGGTAAATGAGTGCATGGAGGGGGTCAAAAAACCTTTGGCCGCTGATGAACGCTGGTCGTTCAGGAACGAGAAACTAGAAACGAGAAACCCGCCGTGATACCTTAGTCGTTTGCATTCACATCCTTAGGACTCACTATTCATGGCAGATTCGTACAACGGCATCCCCGTGCCCGCCGATGGCAAGGCCATCACATGGGCCGACGGCAAGTTCACCATCCCTGACAATCCCATCATCCCGTTCATCGAGGGCGACGGCACGGGGCGCGACATCTGGCGCGCGGCCAGCCGCGTGCTCAACGCCGGCGTCGAGAAGGCCTACGGCGGCAAGCGGCGCATCGTGTGGTATGAGGTGCTGGCGGGCGAGAAAGCCTTCCGGCAGCTCAACACCTGGCTGCCCGACGACACGGTGAATGCGTGCCGCGACTTCCGCGTCTCCATCAAGGGGCCGCTGACGACGCCGATCGGCGGCGGCATCCGGTCGCTGAACGTCACCCTGCGGCAGACGCTGGACCTCTATGCTTGCCTGCGCCCGGTGCGGTACTTCCAGGGCGTGCCTTCCGCGATGAAGCATCCGGAGAAGCTGAACGTGGTGATCTTCCGTGAGAACACGGAAGACGTCTACGCGGGCGTGGAGTGGAAGCAGGGAAGCCCGGAGGCGCAGAAGGTCATCGACTTCCTGAACAACGAGATGCTGAAGGGCGGGAAGAAGCAGATCCGGCCGGATTCGGGCCTGGGCATCAAGCCGATCTCGGTCTTCGGCACCAAGCGCCTGGTGCGCAAGGCGATCCAGTACGCCATTGAGAACAAGCGGCGCATGGTCACGCTGGTGCACAAGGGCAACATCATGAAGTTCACCGAGGGCGCCTTCCAGGAATGGGGGTACGAAGTAGCGAAGGCGGAGTTCCGCGACCAGATCGTGACCGAGCGCGAGAGCTGGATCCTGGGCAACAAAGACGCGAATCCGAACCTGAGCGTGGAGGACAACGCGCTGGCCATCGAGCCCGGGCTGGGCATGGCGCCGGAGGACTATCGGAAGAAGGCGTACGCCGAGGTCAAAGGCGTGCTCGATGCGCTGTATGCCTCGCATGGCAATGGCGCGTGGAAGAAGAAGATCATGATCAACGACCGCATCGCGGACTCGATCTTCCAGCAGGTCATCATCCGGCCGGACGAGTACGACGTGATGGCGACCCCGAACCTGAACGGCGACTACATCTCCGACGCCTGCGCGGCGCAGGTGGGCGGGCTGGGGATCGCGCCAGGAGGGAACATCGGCGACCAGTACGCGGTCTTTGAGGCCACGCACGGCACCGCGCCCAAGTACGCGGACAAGGACATGGTGAATCCGGGCTCGGTGATCCTCTCGGGCGTGATGCTGCTGGAGTTCCTGGGATGGAACGAGGCGGCCAAGCTCATCGAGGATGCGATGGAGCAGACCATCCAGCAGAAGACGGTGACATACGACTTTGAGCGCCAGATGGAAGGCGCCAAGAAGGTAAAGACCAGCGAATTCGCTGATTACATGATCAAGAACATGGACGCGCTGAAGGCAGCCGCGCGCTAATTCATCATTCGGGAGAGATACATCATGCGTAAGAAGGTATCGATCGTAGGTTCGGGGAATGTGGGCGCGACAGCGGCCCACTGGATCGCGTCGAAGGAACTGGCCGATGTAGTGCTCATCGACATCGTGGAAGGCGTGCCGCAGGGCAAGGGCCTGGACCTGCTGGAGGCGATGCCGATCGAGAAGCGCGATGCGCACATCCTCGGCACCAACGACTACAAGGACACGGCGAACTCCGACATCGTGGTGATCACGGCGGGCATCCCGCGCAAGCCGGGCATGAGCCGTGACGACCTGCTCAACACCAACTACAAGATCATGCAGGACGTGGTGGGCAAGGTGGTGGCGGCGTCCCCCAACTGCATCATCATCGTGGTGTCGAACCCGTTGGACGCGATGGCGCAGGCGGCGTACCGCATCAGCAAGTTCCCTAAGCACCGCGTGCTGGGCATGGCGGGCGTGCTGGATTCGGCGCGCTTCCGCACGTTCATCGCGGAGGAGCTGAAGGTCAGCGTGGAGAACGTGACGGCGTTCGTACTGGGCGGCCATGGCGACACCATGGTGCCGCTGCCGCGCTATTCGACCGTGGCTGGCATCCCGATCACGGAGCTGATCGCGCCCGACCGTCTGAAGCAGTTGGTGGAGCGCACGGCGAACGGCGGGGCGGAGATCGTGAAATACCTGAAGACGGGCAGCGCGTACTATGCGCCGTCGGCGGCGACGACGGAGATGGTGGAAGCCATCCTGAAGGACAAGAAGAAGATCCTGCCGTGCGCGGCGTACCTGGAAGGGGAGTACGGCATCAGCGGATACTTCGTGGGAGTGCCGTGCAAGCTGGGCGCGAATGGCCTGGAAGAGATCATCCAGATCAAGCTCACGCCGGAAGAGCAGGCGGCGCTGAACAAGAGCGCAGACTCCGTGAAGGAGCTGTGCACGGTGATCGGCGTTTAAGTTTCTGGTTTCTCGTGTCCCGAGGGCGCGACTAACGTCGCGCCCTTTTCTTTTGCCTGCCTAGCGGCGGTCGTCGTCTTCGGTTGCCGGTTCGCTGGTCTCGTCGCTGTCGATCAGCTCTTCGCCGCCGGGGTCGTCGGAGTAGGCGGCGAACTGCAGTTCGGTCACGGCACGCAGGATTGCGTCGAGGTCATACCGGGGAAAGATCAGCATCCCATTGCCTTGGATGTACTTGTAATGTTTGTCGTCGATAAGGCGGCGCAGCCCCTCAGGCGTGGCGATGGTGTACTCGGCGGTGAAGCGGTGGCCGTCGACCGTCCGCAGCAGCATGGTGAAATCATCCAGGAAGACGTGTGGATCGGGCGGAGTCTCGTCGAGCCGCGTGCGCTTGAAGAAGTAGTTCTGGATCGTCGGCCGGTCCTCGCCGGCGCCGATCTCCTGTGCGACCAGGTCAGGGTCAAATGGCAGGCCAAGCTCATGCCCCACCGGAGGAACGGGCTTCTGCGGCGGCTCGGTGGGCAACGGATCGGGCGGGAGGTATGCGGGCACGGAGGGCTGCGCGGAGTCCGGCTTGTTGGCGGAGGCGAGGCGCAGCAGCATGGCGGCCGCTGCCGCCACGCCGACGAACACGACGATGTCAGTCGTGCTCATCTCATACGCGCTCGATGGTCACTTCCTCCAGCACCACATCGTTGAGCGGGCGGTCCTGCTTGTTACGCGGGACGGCGGTGATCTTGTTGACCACGTCCTGCCCTTCGACGACCTCGCCGAAGATGGTGTGATTGCCGGTAAGCCAGTTGGTGGCCGCGGTGGTGATGAAGAACTGCGAGCCGTTGGTGTTGGGCCCGGCATTGGCCATGGCGAGCTTGCCGGGCTTATCGAAGCTGTGAGGCGAGCCCTTGGTCTCGTCGGCGAACTTGTAGCCGGGACCGCCCATGCCGGTACCCTGCGGGTCGCCGCCCTGGATCATGAAGTTGGGGATGACGCGGTGGAAGATGGTGCCATCGTAGAGGCGGTTCTTGGATTTGGCGCCGGTGGTGGGGTGGGTCCACTCGCGCTTGCCTTCCGCGAGGTCAATGAAGTTGGCGACGGTGTTGGGCGCTTCCTTCTCAAACAGTCTGCAGACGATCTTGCCTTCGCTGGTCTCAAAAACGGCGTAGGTGCCGGGGGTGCGGGCCATAGGGGTCTCCTTATCCTTTTTTCAGTGTGACGTTGGGCGGTGCGGCTTTCTTAGGTGCAGGACGCTTCGCCGGCGATGCCGCAGGCTTGGGCCCGCCGACGATGGCGATGGAGTTGATCTTGATGTCCTGGTCGGGCCGGTTGTTGCGCGGGTCGGTGGCGACGCGCGCAATCTGCTTCACAAGTTCGACCGACGCGTCGTCACACTGGCCGAAGATGGTGTGGCGGTCGTTCAGCCAAGGCGTGGGAACTTCCGTGATGAAGAACTGCGAGCCGTTGGT
>Ga0073934_10003540_pt1 | contig 28431 bp, 25 predicted proteins | sample LarsenN4metaG_FD_76834 | JGI IMG/M metagenome (GOLD analysis project Ga0073934, IMG submission 76834) | Hot spring sediment bacterial and archeal communities from British Columbia, Canada, to study Microbial Dark Matter (Phase II) - Larsen... ... | reverse complement strand
CTCGAAGCCGTCCATCTCGACGAGGAGCTGGTTCAGCGTCTGCTCGCGCTCGTCGTGACCGCCGCCCAAGCCCGCCCCGCGATGACGGCCGACGGCGTCGATCTCGTCGATGAAGATGATGCACGGTGCGTGCTTCTTGGCCTGCTCGAACATGTCCCGCACGCGCGAGGCGCCGACGCCGACGAACATCTCGACGAAGTCGGAGCCCGAAATCGTGAAGAACGGTACCTTCGCTTCGCCCGCGATGGCGCGCGCCAGCAACGTCTTGCCCGTGCCGGGCGATCCCACCATCAGCACGCCCTTCGGAATCTTGCCGCCGAGGCGCTGGAACTTGGCCGGGTCTTTCAGGAAGTCGACGATCTCGACGACTTCTTCCTTCGCTTCCTCGACGCCCGCCACGTCGGCGAACGTGACGCTGACCTGGTCCTCGCCGAGCAGGCGTGCCCTACTCTTGCCGAACGACATCGCGCCGCGGCCGCCCCCGGCTCCTTGCATCTGCCGCATGAAGTAGATCCAGACGCCGATCAGGAGCAGGATCGGGAACGACGAGATGAAGAGCTGCAGGAGGAAATTCGGTTGCTTCTCGGGCGCGCCCGAGAACGTGATGCCGCTCTTCTCCAGCTCGCCGATCAACGCCGTGTTGCTCGTCTCCGGGTTCCAAACGAGGAACGTATCGCCGCTCGCTCGGACGCCGCGAATGGCCTTGCCCTCGAAAACGACTTCCCTCACCGAGCCATCCCGGACCCACGAAAGGAACGTCGAATACTCGGTCGGCGACACGCGGGGGCTGCGGACCCCGAAATTGCTGACGACGGACCAGAGAACGACGGCCACTACGATCCAAAGGATGACGTTTTTTGCGAGATCGTTCAAAGCGTTACCTCGTGGCGACCGTCCTGGCCGCAAGTGCTCGTTTAGACCCTACTACATCCCCAAGCTTCTAGCCAGCAAATAAATCTCGCGGCTTTCCGGCCGAGAGGCGCTCGGCTTCACCGTTTTCACGGTCTTGAAATGGGACTTGAGCTCGCGTGTGAAGGCATCGGTCCCTTCGCCCTGAAAAGCCTTGGCGAGAAAGTCGCCGCCGGCCCGAAGGACTTCTCGCGCAAACAGCAGAGCTTCATCGAGTAGGGCCAAGCTTCGAGGCTGATCGATCGCGCGATTGCCGCTTAGATTGGGCGCCATGTCCGACATTACAAGATCGACGGGCCGGCCGCCGATGAGATCGCGAAGCGCCGCCAAAGTTTCGGGCTTCGTGAAATCGCCTTGCAGAAACGCCACGCCTTCGATCGGCTCCATCGGCAACAAATCGATCGCGACGACCAGGCCCGTGGGACCGACGACGCGCGCAGCGAGCTGGCTCCAGCTCCCCGGGGCGGAGCCGAGATCGACGCAAACGCTGCCGCGCCCGAGGAGCCGCTCCTTCGCCTGGATTTGCTCGAGCTTGAACACGGCGCGCGAGCGCCAGCCTTCGCGGTTCGCCCGCTCGACGTAGACGTCGCGCTCCTGGCGCGCTTGCCAGCGCCGACTCGAACCGGTTCGCCGCGGCATCGATCCGCCACTCTAGACGTATTCGACGGCCGCGATCTCGTACGCGCGCTTGCCGCTCGGCGTCGTGACCTCGACCTCGTCGCCTTCCTTCTTGCCGATCAGCGCGCGTGCAATCGGCGAGCCGATCGAGAGCAAGCCGTTTTTGATGTCGGCCTCGTCCTCGCCGACGATCTGATACTTGGCTTCGCTGCCGTCGCTGACGGCGACGAGGTGCACCGTCGCGCCGAACACCACCTTGCCTCCGGCGTTGACGGCAGTCACGTCGATGATCTGCGCGTTCGCGAGCTTCGCCTCGATGTCGCGAATGCGCGCCTCCGTGAGCCCTTGCTGCTCCTTGGCGGCGTGGTACTCGGCGTTCTCCTTGAGGTCGCCGTGCGCGCGCGCTGCCGCGATCGCGGCCGTGATCTTCGGCCGCTCCTCGAGCTTCAGGCGCCGGAGCTCTTCCTTGAGCTGCGCCGCGCCGCGGGCAGTCAGCGGCACCTTGCTCAAACTTGAGCCTCCGCGTGCAAATCCTGTAGCCGGTTCACGACGACGTTGTCGAGATGGTCGAGAGCGTCGCAGGTCGCCTTCGCGGCCGCAAGCGTCGTGTAATACGTGACCTTGTAATGGACGGCCTCGCCGCGGATCGAGTGCGACTCGCGAATCGCCTGCTTGCCTTCCGTCGTGTTGACGATCAGCGATAGCTCGCGGTTCTTGATCATGTCGACGACGTGCGGCCGTCCCTCGCGGACCTTGTTCACGCGCTGGCACGGGACGCCGCCGTCGCGCAGCGCCTTCGCGGTGCCGCCCGTCGCGACGATCTCGAAGCCGCGTGCGATGAGCATTTTGCCGAGCTCGACGACGCCGGGCTTGTCGCGATCGCGCACGCTGACGAAAGCGAGACCGCGGCGCGGCAGCACGACGCCCGACGCGAGCTGCGCCTTCGCATACGCCTCGCCGAAGGTACGGCCGGTGCCCATGACCTCGCCCGTCGATTTCATCTCGGGACCCAAGATCGGGTCGGCATCGGGGAATTTGATGAATGGAAACACCGATTCCTTCACCGAGAAATACGGTCGTTTACCGGGCGCCGTGAAGCCCTGCTCGGCGAAGCTGATGCCCGCCATCGCCTTGGCCGCGATCTTCGCGAGCGGCTGGCCGATCGCCTTGGAGACGAACGGAATCGTGCGCGACGCGCGCGGGTTCACCTCGAGCACGTAGACGACCCCGTTCTGGATCGCGAACTGCGTGTTCATGATGCCGTTGACCTGCAGCGCCTGTGCCATCATGCGCACCTGATCGCTCAACGTCTTCTGCAGCTCGGGGCTCAGGCTGAACGGCGGCAGCGAGCAACCGGAGTCGCCGGAATGGATGCCGGCCTGCTCGACGTGCTCCATGATGCCGCCGATGACGACTTCCTTGCCGTCGGAGATGGCATCGACGTCCACTTCCACGGCGAGGTCGAGGAACCGATCGAGCAGGATCGGGCTCTCGTTCGAGACGCTCACGGCGCGCTCGACGTAGTCGCGAAGCTCGTCGTCGCCGTGCACGATTTCCATCGCGCGCCCGCCGAGCACGTACGACGGCCGCACGACGAGCGGATAGCCGACTTCCTTCGCCATCGCGACGGCCTCCTCGACGTTGCGGGCCGTGCGATTCGGCGGCTGCTTCAGCTTCAGGCGATTGACGAGCTGCTGGAACCGCTCGCGGTCCTCGGCCAGGTCGATCGAGTCGGGCGAAGTGCCGATGATCGGCACGCCGGCTTCTTCGAGCGCGCGCGCGAGCTTGAGCGGCGTCTGGCCGCCGTACTGCACGATGACGCCTTTCGGCTTTTCCTTGTGCACGACCTCGAGCACGTCCTCGAGCGTGACGGGCTCGAAGTAGAGCCGGTCGGAGCTGTCGTAGTCCGTCGAGACCGTCTCCGGGTTGCAGTTGACCATGATGGTCTCGTACCCGGCCTCCTTCAGCGCGAACGACGCGTGCACGCAGCAATAGTCGAATTCGATGCCCTGCCCGATACGATTCGGGCCGCCGCCCAAGATCATGATCTTCTGCCGGTCCGTCGGGTCCGCCTCGCAGAAGTCCTCGTACGTCGAATAGAGGTACGCGGTATGGCTCGCGAACTCGGCGGCGCAGCTGTCGACTCTCTTGAAGACAGGCCTAATGTTCTCCTTGTAACGCGCTGTTCTGACGATCTTTTCCTTGACGCCGATCAAGTCCGCGATGCGCTTGTCGCTGAACCCGCGGCGTTTGAGCTTGCGAAGCTCGTCGGGCATCAGGCACTCGGGGCCGGCCGCCTTGACCTGCGCCTCGATGTCGACGAGCTCTTTGATCTGGGCCAGGAACCACGGATCGATGGCCGTGAGCTCGCCGACCTCCTCGAGCGAGAGGCCGTGGCGGAACGCGTCGGCGACGTACCAGAGCCGCCGGCTGCCCGCCATGCGGAGCTCCTGGCGCAGCTTCGCCCAGTCGTCCTCGGTCTCGACGGACTTCATGACCGGGTTGAAGCCATCCGCACCGACCTCGAGCCCACGCAGCGCCTTTTGCAGCGACTCCTGGAACGTGCGGCCTATCGCCATGACCTCGCCGACGGACTTCATCTGCGTCGTCAAACGGTCGGCGGCCTGCGGAAACTTCTCGAACGTGAACCGCGGCACCTTCGTGACGACGTAGTCGATCGTCGGCTCGAACGACGCCGGCGTCGCGCCGCCCGTGATCTCGTTCTTGAGCTCGTCGAGCGTGTAGCCGACCGCGAGCTTCGCGGCGACTTTCGCGATCGGGAAGCCCGTAGCTTTCGAGGCGAGCGCCGACGAACGCGACACGCGCGGATTCATCTCGATGACGAGGAGCCGGCCGTCCTTCGGCGAGATTGCGAACTGCACGTTCGAGCCGCCCGTGTCGACGCCGATCTTGCGTAACACGGCGATCGACGCGTCGCGCATGCGCTGATATTCCTTGTCGGTCAGCGTCTGGGCCGGCGCCACCGTGATCGAATCGCCGGTGTGGATGCCCATCGGATCGAAGTTCTCGATCGAGCAGACGATGATGCAGTTGTCGTTCTTGTCGCGCACGACCTCCATCTCGAACTCTTTCCAGCCGATCACGGACTCCTCGAGCAAGACCTCGCTCGTCGGCGACTGGTCGAGCCCGCGGCTCACGATGTCCTCGAACTCCTCGCGGTTGTAGGCGATCCCGCCGCCGCTGCCGCCGAGCGTGAACGACGGCCGCACGATCGTCGGGAAACCGACCTCCTCCTGGACCGCCCACGCTTCCTCGAGCGTGTGGGCGATGCCGGCTCGCGGCGTCGCGAGGCCGATGTCCTTCATCGCGTGGCGGAAGAGCTCGCGATCCTCGGCCATGTCGATGGCCTCGCGGGAGGCCGCGATGAGCTCGACGTTGTATTTCGCGAGCACACCCTCGCGCACGAGGTCGAGGGCGCAATTCAGCGCCGTCTGGCCGCCCATCGTCGGCAGCAACGCGCTCGGCCGTTCCTTCGCGATGATCTCCGCGACGGCGCGCCAGGTGATCGGCTCGATATAGATGGCGTCGGCGCTCGCCGGATCCGTCATGATCGTGGCCGGATTCGAGTTGACGAGGATGACGCGGTAGCCCTCCTCCTTGAGCGCCTTGCACGCCTGCGTCCCCGAATAATCGAACTCGCACGCCTGCCCGATCACGATCGGGCCGGCGCCGATGATCAGGATGCTCTCGAGATCGTCGCGGCGCGGCATTTAGCTAAACCGATTCCTAGGTGATGTGCGTAACGCGTTGAAAAATCGCTAGACAGCTTGCGCTCGATGTCGATGGGCTTTCATCGACGCCGTGAAGCGCTGAAACAGCGGCCGCAGATCGTGCGGCCCGGGGCTCGCCTCGGGATGGCCCTGGAACGAGAACGCGGGCCGATCGGTGCGCTCGATGCCCTGCAAGCTGCCGTCGAACAGCGAGCGGTGCGTCGCCCGCAGGTTCGCGGGCAACGTGTTCTCCTGCACGGCGAACCCGTGATTCTGGCTCGTGATCATGACGCGCCCGGAGTCGATCTCGACGACGGGGTGATTGGCGCCGTGATGGCCGAACTTCATCTTCTCGGTCTTCGCGCCGCTCGCGAGGCCGAGCAGCTGGTGCCCCAGGCAGATGCCGAAAATCGGCACGCCGATCTCGAGCAGCCTGCGGATCGACTCGATGGCGTAGTCGCAGGGCTCGGGGTCGCCGGGGCCGTTCGAGAGAAACACGCCGTCGGGCAAGAGCGACATGACCTCCTCGGCCTTCGTCGTCGCCGGCACCACGGTGATGCGGCAGTCCTGGTCCGAGATCAGCCGCAGGATGTTCCGCTTGATGCCGTAGTCGAACGCCACGACGTGGAAACTTGCGACGCGCTTCGTGTAGACGCTCTGCCGCTCGGGCCAGATGCTGCCTTGATTCCACTGATACGGCTGCTTCGTCGTCACGAGCTTCGCGAGGTCCATGCCTTTCAAGCCCGGGAACTTGCGAGCGGCCTTGATCGCCTCGTCGGCGTTGGCCTTGGCGCCCGCGACGATGCAGCCCGCTTGCGCGCCCTTGTCGCGCAGCACGCGCGTGAGCTGGCGCGTGTCGATCTCGGCGATGGCCACCGTCTTGCCGCGCCGCAAGAACTGCTCGAGGCTGCCCTCGGCCCGCCAGTTGCTGACGATCGCGGACAAGTCGCGGATGATGAGCCCGGCCGCGTAGATCTTCGTGGACTCGAAGTCGTCGGAGTTCGTGCCGACGTTGCCGATGTGCGGATACGTCAGCGTGACGATCTGACGGTAGTACGACGGGTCGGTCAGGATTTCCTGGTACCCCGTCATGGCGGTGTTGAAAACCACTTCGCCGAGCGTTCGGCCTTCGGCGCCGACCGATACGCCCTTGAACACCGTGCCATCTTCGAGCGCTAGTATCGCCGGCTCTGCCACGCTGAGCTCCTACGAGAATTCGACCTGCGAGAACCCGCGGGACCGACGGCCCTTCGGGCAGCCAATCCCGTGTACGTCAACGGGGAAACTCAGGCGGCAATTGTAGCTCGTCCGCTCGCAGACGATCTACAAGAATTGCGCGCCCGCGAGCGCCGCCGCGTGCCTCGCGCTTCAGTCGCGCGACAAGCCGAGCACGTCGGCCATCGAGTACAAACCGGGCGCCTGGCCCGCCGCCCAACGCGCGGCACGCAGCGCACCGCGCGCGAACGTCTTGCGGTCCGCCGCCCGATGGAAGAACTCCACTTCTTCCTCTGCGCCGATGAAGCGCACGGCGTGCTCGCCGACGACGTTGCCGCCCCGCACGACCGAAAAGCCGATCGTGCCCGGCACGCGCGGGCCCGTTTGCCCATGTCGCGCGTAGACCGCCAATTCGTCGAGCTTACGACCACGCGCGGCCGCGATGCGTTCCCCGAGCGTGAGCGCGGTGCCCGACGGCGCATCGACTTTGTGGCGGTGGTGCGCTTCGGCGATCTCGACGTCGTAGCCGTCGCCGAGCGCTTTCGCGGCGCGGGCGACGAGCTCCATGAACACGTTGACGCCGACGCTCAGGTTTCGGGCATAAACGATTGGAATCTCGTGCGCTGCTTTTTCGAGCGCGTTGCGTTGGCGCTCGGACAAGCCCGTGGTGCCGATGACGATCGCCGTGCCGTGCTCCGCGCAAGCGCGCACGTTCGCCTCCGTCGCCGAAGGCAGCGTGAAGTCGACGGCCGCCTGCGCGGTGTCGAGGCCCTGAGCGCGCTCATCCGTGAGCGGAACGCCGGCCGCGGCGCCGCCGACGAGCTCGCCGGCGTCGCGTCCGAGCCACTTGTCGCCGGGCTCGGTGATCGCCCCGACGAGCTTGAGGTCGTCGGCCTCGCAGATGCAGCTCAGCACCGCGCGGCCCATGCGGCCCGCCGCGCCGAACACGGCTACCCTCAACAACTGGCTAGGCTCCCATCCGCTCGAAAAATTCCTTGACGCCGGCGAACCACGAGCGCGCGCGCGGGTTGTGGCGCTCGCCGCCGTTCTGGACCGACGCGTCGAACGCGCGCAGCTTTTCTTTCTGCTCGGCCGTCAGGTTCACGGGCGTCTCCACCTGCACCCGGCAGAACAGATCGCCGACGCCGCTCTCGCGGACCGAGCGTACTCCTTTCCCGCGCAGGCGGAACAGGCTGCCGGACTGCGTCTCGGGCGGCACCTTGAGGACGACGTTGCCGTCGAGCGTCGGCACGTCGACCGTGCCGCCGAGCGCCGCCGTCGCGAAGCTCACGGGCACCTCGCAGCTCAGGTTCTGCCCTTCTCGCGTGAAGATCGGATGGGGTTGAACGGTGATGTCGACGTACAGGTCGCCGGGCGGCCCGCCGTTGCGTCCGGCCTCGCCTTCGCGCGCCAGCCGAATCCGGTCGCCGTTGTCGACGCCCGGCGGAACCTTGACGGACAGCGTCTTGTTCTTGCGCACGCGGCCGCGCCCATGGCAATCGCGACACGGCTTGTCGATCGTGGCGCCGGCGCCGCCGCAGCTCGGGCAGGTCTGCTGAATCGAAAAGAAGCCCTGCGCCACGCGCACCTGACCCGCGCCGCCGCAAGTCTTACACGTGATCGGCTGCGAGCCCGGCTCGGCGCCCTTGCCCGTGCAGCGCGTGCACTCGACCTGCGCCGGGATGTCGAGCGCGACGGTATCGCCTGCGACGGCCTGCTCGAGCGTGAGCTCGAGCTCGTAGCGCAGATCGGCGCCGCGGAACACCTGGCTGCGGCCGCCGCGGCGTCCCCCGCCGAAGATGTCGCCGAAGACGTCGCCGAAGATGTCGCTGAACGCATCGGCGCCGCCGAAGCCGCCGCCCATGCCGCCGCCGTTTTGCACGCCCGCATGGCCGAACCGGTCGTAGGCGGCACGCTTCTCCTTGTCGGAGAGGACCTCGTAGGCTTCCTTGGCCTCTTTGAAGCGCGCTTCGGCCTCCGGGTTGCCCGGATTGCGATCGGGATGATGCTTCATCGCGAGGCGTCGATACGCCTTCTTGAGGTCGGCTTCGGAGGCGTCGCGCCCGACGCCGAGTATTTCGTAGTAGTCCCGTTTCGCCATCCCCGTCCTCGATAGCAGGAGAGCACGCTCGATGCGTGCTCTCCTATCGGGTCAGCCGACTCGCTCGCGCGCGGTCAACTGCCCTTGCGCTTGTCGTCGTCCTTGACTTCCTCGAACTCGGCATCGACGACGTTGTCGTTGCTTCCGCTTCCGCCGCTTCCGCCGCCGCCCGTCTGCCCGCCCGCGGCCGGGCCCTGCTGCTGATCCGCATACAGGCGCTGCGCCATGCCGGCCGACGCCTCGCCGAGCGCCTTCAGCTTGGTCTCGATCACGGCTTTGTTGTCGCCCTTGATCGCTTCCTTGAGGTCGGCCATCGCGGATTCGATCTTCGCACGTTCCTCGCCCGACACCTTGTCGCCCAGCTCACGCAGCGACTTCTCGGTCGCATGAATCAGCGCGTCCGCCTGATTACGCGTCTCGGCAAGCTCGCGGAACTTGGCGTCCTCGGCGGCGTGCGCCTCGGCCTCGCCGACCATGCGCTTGATCTCCTCCTCCGACAAGCCCGAGGAGGCCTTGATGACGATCTTCTGCTCCTTGCCGGTGGCCTTGTCCTTGGCCGACACGTTCAAGATTCCGTTCGCGTCGATGTCGAACGTGACCTCGACCTGCGGCATGCCGCGTGGGGCCGGCGGAAGATCCGTGAGATCGAACCGCCCGAGCGACTTGTTGTCGGCCGCGCGGCCGCGCTCGCCCTGCAGCACGTGGATCGTGACGGCCGTCTGGTTGTCTTCGGCCGTCGAGAACGTCTGCGTGGCCTTCGTCGGGATCGTCGTGTTCTTCTCGATCAGCTTCGTCATGACGCCGCCGAGCGTCTCGATGCCGAGCGACAGCGGCGTCACGTCGAGCAGCAAGACGTCCTTGACCTCGCCTGCGAGCACGCCGGCCTGGATCGCCGCTCCGACGGCGACGGCCTCGTCCGGGTTCACGTCCTTACGCGGCTCCTTGCCGAACAGCGACTGCACGGCCTCCTGGACCTTCGGCATGCGCGTCTGGCCCCCGACGAGAATGACGTCGTCGATCTCGGAGACCTTGAGCCCGGCGTCGGTGAGCGCCGTCTTGCACGGCCCGATCGTCCGCTCGATCAGATCCTCGACGAGCGACTCGAGCTTCGCGCGCGTAAGGTTGATGTTCAGGTGCTTCGGACCCGAAGCGTCCGCCGTGATGTACGGCAGGTTGACCTCGGTCTGCTGGCGCGACGAGAGCTCGATCTTCGCCTTCTCCGACGCTTCCTTGAGGCGCTGCATCGCGAGCGGATCGCGCCGGATGTCGACGCCGCTCTCCTTTTGAAATTCCTTCGCGAGGTAGTCGATGATGCGCTTGTCGAAGTCCTCGCCGCCGAGGAACGTGTCGCCGTTCGTGGCCAAGACCTCGAACTGGTGCTCGCCGTCGACCTCCGCGATCTCGATGATCGAGATGTCGAACGTGCCGCCGCCCAAGTCGTAGACGGCGATCTTGCGGTCGCCGCGCTTCTTGTCGAGGCCGTACGCGAGCGCGGCCGCCGTGGGCTCGTTGATGATGCGCTTCACCTCGAGCCCCGCGATCTTGCCCGCGTCCTTCGTGGCCTGACGCTGCGAATCGTTGAAGTACGCCGGAACCGTGATCACGGCCTCGGTGACCTTCTCGCCGAGATAATCCTCGGCCGTCTGCTTCATCTTCGTGAGCACGCGCGCCGAGATTTCGGGCGGCGCCATCTTCTTGCCGCCGACCTCGACCCACGCGTCGCCGTTGTCGGCCTTGACGATCTTGTAGGGGACCATGCCGATGTCGCGTTGCACGACCTCGTCCTCGAACCGCCGGCCGATGAGGCGCTTCACGGCGAACAGCGTATTGCTCGGGTTCGTGACGGCCTGGCGCTTCGCCGTCTGGCCGACGAGCACCTCTCCGTCCTTCGTGAACGCAACGATCGACGGCGTCGTGCGATCGCCCTCGCTGTTCTCGATGACCTTGGGCTTGCCGCCGTCCATGATCGCGACGCACGAGTTCGTCGTGCCCAGGTCGATGCCGATCACTCTACCCATGTGACTGCTCCAAAAAGTCGATGAAAAGGTGAAAAGCTTTAACTACGCGAGATGGGGGGCGGCCCCGGCAATTCAAGGACCTTCTCCGCGCGCGACGAGCACTTTCGCGGCCCGCAACAGACGGTCGTTCAGCTCGTAGCCCTTCTGCACGACCTCGACGACCGTGTTCGGCGGCGCGTCCGCGGCCACCATGCTCAAGGCCTCGTGCCTGTTCGGGTCGAAAGCCTGGCCGCGCGGATCTATTTCCTGAACGCCGTTCGCGCGCAGCGCTTCGTCGAGCAGCCGCAACGTGGCCTGCTGCCCTTCGAGCAAGGCCGCTTGCCCGGCCTTCTCGGTGGCGGCGAGGCCCGCCTCGAGGCTGTCCCGCACGGGGAGGATCGCGAGCGCCAGGCGCTCGGCGCCGAACTTGCGAGCCAAGTCGATCTCGCGCGCGCTCCGCTTCCTGAAGTTGTCGAGCTCGGCGACGGCGCGCAAATGAAGGTCGCGCTGCTCGTCGGCCTCGCGGCGCAGCGCTTCCAGCTCGGTCGCCGCGCCCTCGGGCGGCCCTTCGGGTGTCTCGACCGGTTCCGTCGGGTTGCCGTTTCCGTTCATCAATGACTTACCTGTGCGCCCGCCCGACGGCGGCGCCTACGCCTCGAGCCCAAGCAGATGGGGGGTCAGGCGCTCGACTTCAAGGCTCTGCCGAGCAGCTTGGCCGTGATGTCGACGATCGGGATCACTCGCTCGTACGCCATGCGCGTCGGCCCGATGACGCCCAAGACTCCCATCGTGTCGTCCTCGGTCGCGTACGGCGCCGTGACGATGCTGTAGGAATCGAGGAGCTCGTAACCCGACTCGTGGCCGATGAAAATCTGTACGCCGTCGGCCTTCATGCTCTGGTCGAGCAAGTGCAGGATGTCGCGCTGCCGGCCGAAGGCCTCGAACAGGCTCTTCAGCGTCTCGACCTCGGCGAGCTGGTCGAGACCCATGAGATTCGTCTCCCCGGCCACGACGAACTCGGGCCGGGGCTCGTGCTCGGGGAACACCTTCTGCGCCATCTCGATGGCTTCGATCATCAACGCGTTCATCGACGCGCGCGTGCGCTTGAGCTCGGAGAGCAGCAGCTCGCGAACTTCGGGGAGCGTCCGGCCGGCGAAGCGCTCGTTCAAATAGTTGCTCGCGCGCTTCAGCTCGTCGGCGCCGAAATCACGCGAAACGTTCAAGATTTTGTTCTGGACCTCGCGCTCGTTGACGACGAGGATGGCGAGCACGCGATGTCCCGACAACGGCAAGAACTCGATCTGCCGCAGCGCCGTTTGCGCTCGGCGCGGCACCGTGACGATCCCGGCGAGGCTCGTGACGGCCGACAGCAGATTCGAAACCGACAGCGCGAGCGCCTGCGGGTCGCCGCCCGCTTCGCTCAAGCTTTCGGTGAAGCGCTTGAGCTCCTCGTCCTGCGGCGGCGTGAGCTTGATCAAAGTGTCGACGAAAAATCGATAGCCCTTGATCGTCGGCACGCGCCCCGCGGATGTGTGCGGCGACTTGACGAAACCGAGCTCTTCGAGATCGGAGACGATGTTGCGAATCGTCGCCGGGCTCAAGTCGAGCCCCGACTCGCGCGACAGCGTGCGGGAGCCGACGGGCTGTCCTTCGCGAATGTACTTGTCGACGAGCAAGCGCAGTAGTGTCTGTGCGCGTTCGTCGAGGACGTCTCGAGGTCGATCGCTCGCCATAGGCTCGGCTGTGATAACGTAGGCGCGCTTTTCGGGCGACCAGCACGCTAGCAACGGGTTCCCGCCACTGTCAAGAAAGCCAACCATGCCGCGTGAATTCAAGACCGTTGCGCTGTGGGGACGCCTCGGCGAGAACAGCGTAACGGAGCCGGCGCAGCAAGTTCTCGCTCACTTGCGCCAACGCGGCATCACGGTTCTCGTTGCCGCGGGCTCCGATGCAAAGCGCGAGCTCGACGGCGCCACGCGCGTCGACGAGCGCGAGATCGCGCACAAAGCCGACCTCGTCGTCGCTATCGGCGGCGACGGAACTTTGCTGCACGCGGCGCGCCACGTCGCCGCGCGCGACGTGCCGCTCGTCGGCATCAACCGCGGGCGGCTCGGGTTCCTCACCGACGTCTCGCCCGAGCACATGCAGAGCGCGCTCGACGCGATCCTCGCCGGCGACTATCTCTCGGAACGACGGCTCATGCTCGCCGCCGCGGTCGAGAACCGAGCGGCGACGGGCTCGTTGTTCGGCTTGAACGACATCGTGCTGCAGAAGGGCGACACGGGCCGGCTGCTCGATTTCACGACCGAGGTCGACGGCGCCTACGTCAACACTCATCGCGGCGACGGCCTCATCGTCGCGACGCCGACGGGGTCGACGGCGTACGCGCTGTCGTGCAGCGGCCCGATCATCCAGCCGAACGTCGACGCGCTCGTCATGGTGCCGATCTGCCCGCACACGTTGAGCGACCGGCCGCTCGTGTTGCCGAGCGCGAGCCGAATCCGCGTGACGCTCGATCACGCCGGCGGCAGCGACGCCCACGTCGTCTGCGACGGCGAGGCGCTCGCGCGCATGGCGGGCGGCGACGCGCTGACGATCTCGCTCGCGAAGCAATCGGTAACGTTGCTGCACCCGCGCGAGTACAACTATTACGAGCTGCTCCGCTCGAAGCTGAACTGGGGGCGCGCGAGCCGGGATCGGCCAACCGTTAGCCGCTAGCGGGCGATGCTGAGCCTGATCCGCGTCAAAAACTACGCCGTCATCGACGAGATCGAGGTCGAGTTCGGCGGCGGGCTCACCGTGATGACGGGCGAAACCGGCGCCGGCAAGTCGATCCTCGTCGACGCGCTCGGCCTCGCGCTCGGCGATCGCGCCGACGCGACGGCCGTGAGGCAAGGCGCCGACCGTGCCGAGATCAGCGTGTCGTTCGACGTTCCGCCCCAACATGCGGCGCTCGATTGGCTCGCCGAGCGGGGGCTCGACGATGGCACGGCCTGCACGCTGCGCCGGCTCGTCGGCGCCGACGGCCGCTCGCGCGCGTTCGTCAACGGTCAGCCCGTGAACCTCCAGGATTTGAGAGCGCTCGGCGGCCTGCTCGTCGACATCCACGGCCAACACGCCCACCAGTCGCTGCTCGAGGCCGGAAGCCAGCGCGCGCTACTCGACGGCCACGCCGACGTCGCGCCGGTTGCGGTTGCCGTCGCGGAGGCCTTCGGCGCTTGGCACGCGCTCGTCGAGCAGCTCGAGGACCGGCGGTCGTCGAGCGCGCGGCGGGAAGCCGAGATCGAGCTCCTGCGGTTTCAGGTCTCCGAGCTCGAGGCGCTCGCGCTCGTCGACGGCGAGCCGGAACGGCTGCGCGCCGAGCGCGAGCGCCTCGCGAATACGGACCGCTTGCTCGGCGGCGCGAACGCGGCGCTCGACGCGTTGGCCGAGAATGAGACGGCTTCGGCCTACTCGGCCGTCGTGCTCGCGCGCCGCGAGCTCGAGAAGCTGGCGGATATCGACCCCACGCTACGCGCGCCCGCGGAGGCGCTAGCGAGCGTCGAGATCGAGCTGCGCGAGGTCGAGACGACGTTGCAGCACTACCGCGACGGCGTCGAGGCGGACCCCGCGCGCCTCGCATGGCTCGACGATCGCCTGGCTCGGCTACGCGCGCTCGCGCGCCGCCATGCTACGAGCGAGGAAGATCTCCCGCGCACCCTGGCGGCGCTGCGCGAGCGGCTCGCGGCACTCGACGGCGGCGGCGAGTCGCTCGAGGCGCTCGAGAAGCGTACACGCGAGGCGCGCGCTCGGTTTTTGGAGTTGGCCCGCCGCCTCGGCAAGCTTCGAGCGAAGCACGCGAGCGCTCTCGCAAAGGAGGTCACCGAGCTCTTGGCGGAGCTCGGCATGCCGCACGGCGAGTTTCGCGTCGAGCTCGAGCCGAAGCCCGAGGAACGCGCCGATGCGACCGGGCTCGAGCGCGTCGAATTCCAGGTCAAGCTGAATCCGGGCTTGCCGTTCGCGCCGCTCGCGAAGGTGGCCTCGGGTGGCGAGCTGTCGCGCTTGAGCCTCGCCATCGAGGTCGCGCGCTCCGGTGCGTCGCCCGTCACGGCGTTCGTCTTCGACGAGGTGGACGCGGGCATCGGCGGCCGCGTCGCCGACATCGTCGGGCGAAAGCTGAAGCAATTGTCGGCGGCGCGGCAAGTGCTGTGCGTCACGCACCTGCCTCAGGTCGCGAGCCACGGTGAAGCGCACTATCGTGTCGCGAAGCAAACCGACGGCGAAGCGAGCCGAACCGAAGTGCGGCCTTTGACGAGCAAGGAGCGCGTCGAGGAGCTGTCGCGGATGCTCGGCGGCGTCGAGGTGACCGCCCGCGCGCGCGCGCACGCGGCGGAGATGATCGATCGAGCCGGCCGCTAACTCGCGGCGGGGTTCTTCTTCGGCCGCACGTAGAGCACGAGGCTGTGCTCTTCGATGTCGTAACCGTGCTTGTCGGCAATCTCGCGTTGGAGTTGCTCGATGCGCTCGTCGAAGAACTCCGTGACGCGCCCCGTGTCGAGGCACACCATGTGGTCGTGGTGCGTCCGGTCGGCGAGCTCGAAGACGGCCTGCCCACCTTCGAAATTATGGCGGCTGACGAGCCCGGCGCGCTCGAACTGCGTGAGTACGCGATAAACGGTGGCGAGGCCGAGCTCCTCGCCGCTCTCGAGCAGCGCACGGTAGATCGCCTCGGCCGACAAATGTCGTTGGCGGCTGTGCTCCAAGACCTCGAGCACCTTGAGCCGCGGCGAGGTGACCTTGAGGCCGGCTTTGCGTAGATCCTGTCCTTCCACCGTCCACCCGCGGGAGAACTATCGGGTATGATGCCGGTCCGATTATGACGCAGACTCAGCTGCCGCTCCACCGAGACGCTACGCCGCTCATGAGATTCCGCGTTTTCGTTCTAACGGTTGCCGCCCTCGCCCTCACCGCTTGCGTCTATCGGATCGACATTCAGCAGGGCAACCTGCTCGACGACGAGGACATCGCGCAAGTCGACCTCGGCATGACGCGCAGCCAAGTGCAATTCCTGCTCGGCACGCCGATGGTCTCCGACAGTTTCCATCGCGACCGCTGGGACTACGCGTATTACTATCGCCGCGGGCGTTCGCCCGATCTGCTCAGGCGGTGGGTCGTGGTCTATTTCGAGAACGATCGCGTCGCGCGCATCGAACGCGACCTCGAGCTGCAGCCTGCCGGCTGAGCCGCGCGGCGCTCAAGTTCCCGCGCCGTAGAGCGCCTTCGCGCGCTCGATGAAGGCCGTCATCTGCGACGCCGCGAGCTCCTCGAAGATTTTCGCGAACACGATTCCGAACGGCGACAGCGTGACTTCGAAGTGGAGCGTCAACGAGATGTCGCAACCGCCGTTGGGCGTCGCTGCGAAGCGCCACTCGCCGCGCAGGCGCCGGAACGGCCCCGAGACGAGATCGATGCCGATTGCCTGCGGCCGCGTGAGCGTATTCCGCGTGCGGAAGCTTTGATGGAAGCCGAGCACGCCGATGTCGAGCGTCGCCTCGACGGTATTGCCTTGCACGAGGTCGACGCGCGCGCCGCGGCACCAGTGCAAGAACTTCGGATACTGCTCGACGTCGTTGACGAGGTCGAACATCTGCTCCCGCGAATACGGAACGCGCGCGCTGCGCTTGACTGTGGGCAAAGACGTTTCCTTCGACGGCAGCGGCCGGTCGAGAATGGCTCCTCGAGTCGCGGCCGCCTGGACGGTCAAAGAGTTGCTCCTGGATTCTTGACGCACCGGCCATCCATGAGCGGCGGCCGAAAAATGCTCCTGCGTTTCCGGCACGCCGGCCATCCATGGCCGGCGTGTTTTTCGGCGGTGAATTCTAGGATCATTGCGCACCCATGACCAAGAAACAGCCGGGTCCGGCCTCGATCGCGCAGAACAAAAAAGCGCGGTTCGACTACTTCATCGAGGACCGCATCGAAGCGGGACTCGCTCTCCAAGGCTGGGAGGTGAAGAGCATGCGGGCCGGCAAGGCGCAGCTCACCGACAGCTACGTGATCTTTCGCGACGGCGAGGCGTGGCTCCTGAACTCGCACGTGACGCCGCTCAACACGGCCTCGACGCACGTCGTCGCGGATCCGAAGCGCGTGCGCAAGCTGCTCATGAACCGGCGCGAGATCGACCGGCTCGTCGGCCTCGTCGAGCGCAAGGGCTACACGCTCGTCGCGCTCGATCTCTACTGGAGCAAGAATCGCGTCAAGGTGGCCGTGGGCCTCGCCAAGGGCAAGAAGCAGCACGACAAGCGCGACACGGCGAAAGACCGCGATTGGCAGCGCGACAAGGCGCGGGCGCTGAAGGCGCATTGAGACAAATGGCGATTTCGCCCTTGCAACGCCGGGGTGCGGCCCTAAACTAGGGCCTGACACTTGGGGGCGACTGGCTTCGACGTGGGTCGCGAAACCCAAGGTGCATGCCGAGGTGCAGGTTCCTCGTAAAACCGTCTGCAAACTGTTAGTTGCCAACGACGACAACTACGCACTAGCCGCCTAAAAACCGGCTTATGCCGTCTGACTGGAGCCGTGCTCGTGCGTCCAGCGTCCGCAAGGACATTCAGGCGTCATCTTCACGAGATCGCGGCGAGGTAAGTCCGGGACCGAGCCGCTAAAAACTTTCGGACTCGCCGTCAGCGCGCCCTGTTCGTCGGGTTGCTGCCGGTCAAAACAGTAGACGTAACTACGCATGTAGAGCCGAGGGCGGAGGGCTCGCGGACGCGGGTTCGATTAACGCAATGGTCGCCTTTGCCCGCAAGGGCAAAGTGAAAACGGGGCTCAATCGGTGAACCCTGCCGTCATTTGGAAACGAGTGACGTGGCAACGCCGAGGGGTGCGCGAAGGCCAACTTCGCTTGCCCTGTAGAGACTCATAGACGGGCTGAGCGCGCGAGCGCGGAGCCTGCACTAGGATTCGGATCGAAGAGATTCGAATAACACGCCCCGCTCCGGCGGCGCGCGGCGAGCGCAAAGTCGGATGAAGGCATAGTCCAGCCCGTCTCGAAAGAGATGGATGACGCTGTCCCGCCGCCTCCACCAATGCCCCTCCGGTCCGAAACGGCCGGAGGGGCGCCAACGTGATTCACTGCCTTCGGGGCGAGCGTCCCACGCCTCGCGATGCACCGCACTGCTCGACGCGTGCGAGCAGCACCTCGAGGGCGGCCGCCGCGCAGTGAGCCGAGCGCGCCGCTCATCGGTGCGCGGCCGGCTTGCGAGCTCGGCACGCATTCCTGCGTGTCGTTGCGATCGAGGAGCCGCGCGAGCAGCGGCAGCCCCGAGTCGGACACGGTCGCACGGATCGGGAGGCCGCGTTTGCCGTCGAAGCAATCGGCGCGCACGCACGCCCGCGCTCGAATATACAACACGCCCTCAGGTACGGTAGCTTACGCCGCAGCGCGGGCCGGAAACGGCCAAACGGGGATCTCTCGCGATGGCGACGACAATGACGCAACGCATGCCGCGGCCGGTTTCGTTCATCGTCTGGATCGGCGTCGTCGCGCTCGGCACGTTCGCCCTCGCCGCCATCGCGCTGAACCGCGGCGAGAGCATCGACGCCCTGTGGTTCATCGTCGCAGCCGTCTGCGTCTACGCGATCGGCTACCGGTTCTACAGCGCCTTCCTCGCCGCAAAGGTCTTCGCGCTGGATCCCACGCGCGCCACGCCGGCCGAGCGCTTCAACGACGGCCGCGACTTCATGCCGACGAATCGCTGGGTCGTCTTCGGCCATCACTTCGCCGCGATTGCGGGCCCCGGCCCGCTCGTCGGCCCGACGCTCGCGGCGCAGTTCGGCTATTTGCCCGGCACGCTCTGGATCTTGATCGGCGCTGTGCTCGGCGGCTGCGTGCAGGACTTCGTCGCCCTCTTCTGCTCGATCCGCCGCGATGGCCGCTCCCTCGGCCAGATGGCGCGAGACGAGCTCGGGCCGATCGGCGGCGCCGTCGCGCTGATCGGCGTCATGGCCATCATGATCATATTGATCGCCGTGCTCGGCCTCGTCGTCGTCAACGCGATGCGCAACAGCCCGTGGGCCACGTCGACGGTCGCCGCGACGATTCCGATCGCCGTGCTGATCGGCCTTTTCATGCGCCACCTTCGCCCGGGCCGCGTGCTCGAAGGCACGGCAATCGGCGTCGTGCTGCTGCTCGCGGCCGTGTTCGGCGGCGGCTGGATCGACGAGCATCCGACGCTGCGTTCATGGTTCGACTACGATGCGCCGGCGCTTGCGCTGATGGTGATCCTGTACGGCTTCGCGGCGGCGGTGCTGCCCGTCTGGCTATTGCTCGCCCCGCGCGATTACCTCTCCACGTTCATGAAGATCGGCACGATCATCGCGCTCGCGATCGCCATCCTGATCCTGAACCCGCAGGTGCAGATGCCCGCGATCACACGGTTCATCGACGGCACCGGGCCGATCTTCGGCGGCAACGTGTTCCCGTTCGTGTTCATTACGATCGCGTGCGGCGCGATCTCGGGCTTTCACGCGCTGATCTCGTCGGGCACGACGCCGAAGCTGCTCGCGAACGAGCGCGATGCGCGCTTCATCGGCTACGGCGGCATGGCCATGGAGTCGTTCGTCGCGATCATGGCGATGGTCGCGGCCTGCGTCCTCGATCCCGGCGTCTACTTCGCCATCAACAGCCCGGCCGGCGTCGTCGGCGCGGACCCGGCCGCGGCCGTGGCGACGATCAGCTCCTGGGGCTTTCCCGTCACCGTGGACCAGATGAGCGCGCTCGCCAACGAGATGGGCGAGGCGACGCTGTTCGCGCGCACGGGCGGCGCGCCGTCGCTCGCCGTCGGCATGGCGAGCATCTTCTCGAGCGCGTTCGGCAACACGCTGCTCTCGGTCTGGTACCACTTCGCGATCATGTTCGAGGCGCTGTTCATCTTGACCACGGTCGACGCCGGCACGCGCGTCGCGCGCTTCATGCTGCAGGACCTGCTTGGCAACGTCGTCAAGCCGATGGGGCGCACGAGCTGGTATCCGAGCGTGCTCGTTTGCAGCGCGCTCGTCGTCGCGGCGTGGGGCTACTTCCTCTACTTCGGCACGATCGACCCGCTCGGCGGCATCAACAGCCTCTGGCCGCTGTTCGGCATCGCGAACCAGATGCTCGCGGCGATCGCGCTCTGCGTCGCCACCACGGTGCTCGTGAAATCGGGCCGCGTGCGCTACTCATGGGTCACGGTGCTGCCGCTCGTGTGGCTCGTCGCCATCACGTCGACGGCCGCTTGGGAGAAGCTGTTCTCCCCGGACCTGCGCGTAGGCTTCTTGTCGCACGCGAGCGACCTCGCGGCACAGCTCGCCGCGGGCTCGTTGACGGGAACGGCGGCTGCGCAAGCGCCGCAATTGATCTTCAACGATCGACTCAATGCGGCGCTCACCTTGTTCTTCTTGATCACCGTGTGGGTGCTCGTCGTCGAGACGGCCCGGATTTGCCATGCGTCGCTGTCGGGCCGCCGCTGCCCGCCGCTCGCCGAGACGCCGCACGTGCAGACGCGGCTCGTGGAGGGCTAGACCGATGCGACATCCGCTGAAGCGTTTCTGGGCCGCGCTCCGCGCGCTGACCGGCGACGATGCGTACGAACGCTACGTCGCTCATTGGCGCGCTCGGCATGCCGGCGACGGCACGGCCCCGCCGCTCGACCGCGCTTCGTTCTACCGCGACGTCGAGCGGCGCAAGTGGGACGGCGTGCGCCGTTGCTGCTGAGGCGCGGCTAGGCCGGATTCTGCGCGGCGTTCGGCTGCGCGAGCCGGTCGCCCGCGGGCGGGGCCGGTTCCGGCGCCGGCTCTGCGGACTCGCCGCCGGCCGGCGCGTCGACGCCGAGGATTTGCGCAGCGTCGGTCTCGTTCTGAATTTGCTCCATCGTCTCTTCGGGCAGCCCGCGGATCTGCCGCTCCGTCTTTTCGTTGAGCACGACGAGGCTGATGCGCCGGTTCATCGGATTCAACGGATCGTCCGCATCGAGCGGCAACGACGATCCCAAGCCCACGACGCGCAGGATCTTGTTCTCGCGCATGCCGCCGGCGACGAGCTCGCGGCGCGACGCATTGGCCCGGTCGGCCGAGAGCTCCCAGTTCGAGTACCCGCGCTCGCCGCCGGCGTACTGCTGCGCGTCCGTGTGGCCGGCGAGCGAGATCGCGTTCTCGACGTCGTTCAGTAGCCCGCCGATCGCGCGCATGACGTCGCGCGTGTAATCCTTGAGCACGGCGCCGCCGGTGTCGAACATCGCGCGGTTTTGCTCGTCGACGACCGTGATCTGCAGGCCCTCCGACGTGATCGCGAGACGGATTTGGTTCTCGAACTGCGCGAGCTTCTCGTTGCTCTGGATCGCCTGCTCGAACCGCCGCTTGAGGCCCTCGAGCTGCTCGGCCTCGCGCCGCGCAAGCTCGGCCCGAGCGGCTTGCAGGTTGATCGTCTGCCGCTCCGCCGGCGCGTCCGCGCGGCGCACCTGGCCCGTCGTGCGGGAAAGATCCTCGCCGCCGCCGTCGATGACGCTCGACGCGTCGCCGGAGCCCGAGCCGCCGGCGAGCGCGACCCGCAGCGGCGTTTGAAAGTACTCCGCGATACCCTTGCGGTCGCCCTCGGCCGTCGAGCCGATGAGCCACATCAAGAGAAAAAACGCCATCATCGCCGTGACGAAGTCGGCGTATGCGATCTTCCAGGCGCCCCCGTGATGGCCGCCTTCGACCCTCTTGACGCGCTTGATGATGATCGGCGCGCGGCTTTCGTCGTTCATCGCCGGCTACTTCTTCGCCGCCTTCACGCCGCCCTTCGCCGCACCCTTGACGTGCTTCTCGAGCTCGGCGAAGCCCGGTCGCTCCGTCGAGTAGAGAACCTTGCGGCCGAACTCGACGGCTACCGTAGGCACGGCGTCGTTCAAGCTCGCGAGCAGCGTCACCTTGATGCACTCGAGCGCCTTGCTGCCTTCTTGCGCCTTCTTCTCGAGCACGCCGACGAGCGGCGCGATGAAGCCGTACGAGAGCAGGATGCCCAAGAACGTGCCGACGAGCGCGTGGGCGATCAGAATGCCGAGCTCCTGCGGCGGCAGGCCGACGGACTCCATCGTGTGCACGACGCCCATGACCGCGGCGACGATGCCGAACGCGGGTAATCCGTCGGCGATCTTCTGCAGCGCATGCGCCGGCTCGCCGGCCTCGTGGTGGTGCGTGTCGATCTCGCGGTCCATCAGCGCTTCGATCTCGATCGCATTCAACTTGCCGCTGACCATGAGGCGCAGATAGTCCGTGATGAACTCGACCATGTGGTGGTCCTTCTGGACCTTCGGATACTTCTTGAAGAGCGGGCTGTCTTTCGGCGACTCGATGTCGCGCTCGATCGCGAGCAGTCCCTCCTTGCGCGTCTTGTCGAGAATCTCGTAGAGCAGCGCCATGAGCTCCATGTACGTGGCTTTCGTGTACTTCGAGCCCTGAAACAGCGACGGCAGCGCTTTCAGCGTCGCCTTGATCGTCTTCCACGAGTTGCCGACGACGAACGCGCCGAGCGCCGCGCCGCCGATCATCAGCAACTCGAGCGGCTGATACATGGCCCCGAGATGGCCGCCGGCGAGCGTGTATCCCCCGAAGACCGACCCGACCACGACCACGTAGCCGACAAGGACCAGCATCCTGCCTCCTGAAACCAAAGGGGCACGTCTGCGATGCCCGCCTCACCCCCTGTTTTTCGGCCCGCGCGGGCGATACTTGAGCGGCGAAAGTGGGGCGTGAATCACAGCAAGCCGAGAGCGAAGAAAGGCAGCTCGAGCGCAGCGCGAGTCGCGGCCGGGGCGAAGCGACCGTGACGGTGCCGCGCACGGTGACCGACAACGCGTCGTCGCGCATTGGCAATCGGGTGCGTCGGTACGAGCCGGAGCCGCGCGCCGATCGGGACGCGTCGGTCAGCGGGCCATGCGCCGATCGGGAGGCGCGTCGGTCAGCGGGCCGCGCGCCGCGCCGTGACGTCGTACTCGAACGACAGCTTCTCGCCGACGCGAAGCGCGCCGCCGAGCGCCGTGAACGGCTGCATGCCGAGATCGGCGTGATCGAGCTCGAACTCGCCCTTGGCGCGAAGCACGTCGCCCTCGATCGTCACCTCGCTCGGAACCGTGAGGTCGATCACACGCCCGAGCATCTCGACCTTGACGGCCAGCGGCTCCACTCCGCCGAGCGCCGCAGGACCGGCGCCGACGATGCGTATACGCGGGTGTTTCTCGGCGTCGAGCACGCGCTCGCCGAGCATGTTGCCCCGCGTGCCTTCGATATCCTTCTCCGACGGCACGCTCGAGAACTCCTCGCCGAGCGTCGCGCGCAGCGCCGGGTCGTCGACGACGAGATCAGCGGCGGCGAACTCGAGCTCGAACAGCGACTTCGGCAAGTCGGCGCGATTCACGGTGACGGTGCCGCTCAAGTCACCGACCGTGATCGTGTGATTGTGACCGAGCCGCGCCAAGGCGCCGGCCTTGTACACGAGCCAATGGAGGTCGGACTGCGAAGCGTCGACGACGTAGCGCTCGACGGCGTCCTGCGCGATCGCCGCGCCACCCGAAAGCCAGCCGGCTACTGCGGCCAACGCCGCGGCTCTGATGCACCGGGAGGGTGCCCGCAAGTGATTGTACATGCGCGCATTCTACCCCAGCTCGCCTGAACGTCGGCTGACGGCACCCCCTCAAGAATCGTCGGCCGCCGCCGATAACGGTCGGGCAACTGATTGCGCGGCCGAGCCCGTTTCGGCTGAGCTGCGAGGGCGAGACTTGGACTTGGCAACGTTGGTGGGGCTCGTCGGCACGCTCGTCGTTCTCGCGACGGCGATCGTGCTCGGAGGCTCGGTCGGGGCTTTCGCCGACACGGCATCGCTCGTCCTCGTCATCGGCGGCACGCTGCTCGTCACCTTGATGAAGTTCAGCTTCCCGCAGTTCCTGAACGCCACGAAGGTTGCGTTCAAGGCATTCACGTATCGCGTCCCCGAGCCCGAGGCGTTGATCGACACGTCGATCCATCTGGCACAGCAAGCGCGCGCGAGCGGGCTGCTCGCGCTCGAGGACGCGGACGTCGAGGACGAGTTCTTCCGCAAAGCATTGAACCTCGTCGTCGATGGGCACGACCCCGAGGTCGTCCGCTCGATATTGACGAAGGACCTCGACCTCACGTTGAAACGGCATCGCGAGGGCCAGGCCATCTTCAAGGCGATCGGCGACGTGGCGCCGGCCATGGGCATGATCGGCACGCTGATCGGGCTCGTGCAGATGCTGGGGTCGATGAGCGATCCGAAGGAGATCGCGCCGGCCATGGCCATCGCGCTCTTGACGACGCTCTACGGCGCGATGATCGCGAACGTCGTCGCAATTCCGATCGCCGACAAGCTCGCGCTGCGCAGTACGGCCGAGCGCCTGGCCAAGTCGTTGATCATCGACGCCGTCATGAGCATTCAAGACGGCCAACACCCGCGCGTGATTCAGGATCTTCTCAAGAACTACTTGCCGAAGAGCCGGCGTGACGAGGAGCGGCGGGCCGCTTGAGCCCCCGCGCGCCCGTGAACGAGGAAGCAGTCGAGCACCGCACCGGATCGCCGCCGTGGCTGACGACGTTTGCGGACCTCATGGTCCTGCTCATGTGTTTCTTCGTGCTCATGCTGTCGTTCTCCGAGATGGATCCGCAAAAGTTCAAGGTGATATCGGGCACGCTGAACGAAACGTTCGGCGTGCAAACCGAGGTCACGGCGACGGATACGCCGAAAGGCACGAGCCTCGAAGCCCTCGAGTTCAGCCCCGCCGTGCCGGAGCCGACCGACGAGAACGAGGTGCGGCAGCACACCGTCGACTCCGATGCGAACACGCTCGATCTCGGCCTCGAGCTGCGCTTGCGCGAGCTCAAGGCGCAGGAGGAAGCGGCCGCCAGCCAGGCGCACGAGCTCAGAGCGCTCTTCAAGCAGGAGATCGACGACGGCCGCCTGTTGATCCGTCAGGAAGGCAGCAACGTCGTGATCCAGCTGCTCGAGAAGGACTCGTTTCGGTCGGGAAGCGCCGCTCTGGAGCCGGGCTCGCACGAGACGCTCGCGCGGATCGGCACGCTCGTCGCCGGCATGACGGGCGCGATCACGGTCTCGGGGCACACCGACGACGTGCTGGTCCGCCCCGGCGGCCAGTACCGCTCGAACTGGGAGCTGTCCGCCGCGCGCGCGGCCTCCGTGGCGCACGAGCTCATCGCCGCGGGCCTAGACCCCGCGCGCCTGATGGTGAGCGGCCACGCGGACACGCAGCCCCGAGTGGCGAACGACACGGCCGCCAATCGCGCGCTGAACCGGCGCGTCGACATCACGTTCGCGAATGGCCGGGACCGCCCCGGCGCCTGGACGGGCGCCGAGCCAGCCGCGACGCCTTAGAAGCGGAACTGGAATCCGAGCGTCAGGAACGGCACGACGTCGAGATCGACCTCGTCCTCGATGTCCGCGATCTCGGCGTCGAGGTCCTGCAGGAAAGCCGGGTCGTCGAACAGCAACCCGGTGCCGCGCAGCGTCACGGACGCATCGCCCTGGTCGACGACTCCGAGGTCGAGCGACATCCCGAAGATTCGCTCGTCGCGCGACCAGTCCCAGCCGATGCCGAAGTAGGTCGACGTGTCGTCGAAGCCGACGTCGCCCCGCAGCGTGCCGATCTCGGCGGGCGTATAGGGTTCGTCGCCGATCGTGACGCTGCCGGTCGGCTGGCTGAACAGCTCGAGGCGATTGTCGTTCTTCAAGAACCCGGCGCTCAAGCGCAATGCCGACTTCAGCGGATGGAAGTCGACGCCGGCCGAAATCGAGTCCCAAACGACGTCCGCCTCGTAGTCGATGCCCGACTCCTCGACGTCGACACCGAGCTCCGATCCGAACAGCGCGCCGCGCACGGCGATGCGCTCCGTGAACGCGTAGGTGTATTCGACGCCGAGACCCAGCGCCCCGACCTTGAGCCCCACGGATTGGCCTTCCGCCAAGACTGCGGCGGGGGCGAGCATCGACGCGGCCAAAGCCGCAAGCTTGAGCGTTCCGCGTACCATCGGGTTCGTCTCCTGGAAGCGACCGCGACACGGTAGCCGCGCGAGGCGGCCGCCCGCCAATGACGGCGTCACACTTGGGTTCGGTGTCCCGTTTTTCGGCCCGGACGTTCAAGCGGAACGCGAATTTTTTTTGCGATCGGCGCCGACGAGCTCTTCGCCCGCCGCGCGGCTGTGGCGCGGCTTTTGGCCCTCTCGTTGCCTGTGTTAACGTTCAATCGGGTGCGCAATGGATCGTCCCAGGACGTAAGATTCGGTTCATGTCTCCGAGGCCCTTAGTCCGGTCGAGGCTCCGCGTTCTGGCGGTGCTGGGAGGCACGTGTCTTGCGGGCTGCGGCGGGTCCCAGGTCATCGTCGAGGCGACGTTCCCGAGGCCGCTGATCGAGCCGCTGCCGGTCAGCATGGGCGTCATCATTCCGGACGAGCTGTACAACTTCATCTACACCGAGGACATCCCGGACCAATCGCTGTGGACGATCGCGCTCGGCGACGCCAACGTCGCCATGCTCGAGCCGCTGTTCGAAGGGATGTTCCGCGAGACGCGCGACGTCGAATCGCTGGCACGCGCCGCCGGCGACCCCTCGCTCGACGGCATCATCGAGACGAGGCTCGACAAGTTCGAGTTCGACGTGCCGACCGGCGAGCGCGACGAGTTCGTCGAGGTCTGGCTCCAGTATCAAATCACGGTCTACGAACCAAACGGCGCGACGGTCATCCAATGGCCCGTGTCGGGTTACGGCAAGTCCGAGCTTCTGCGCGACCCCGAGGACGCCGTGCAACGCGCCGCCATCGTGGCGATGCGCGAGGCGGGCGCTACCATTTCGACGAAATTCAGCGAGCAACCGCAAGTGCGAGTGTGGTTAGGAGGTATTGCCAATGGCGCATCCGTCACAGTCGGACCTCAGGCCGCCGTCGGTGAACCGGCCGCGGCGGAACTGGCTCCCGCGCCGCTCGACTAGCATGGCCCCGCTTCGCCTCGCGGGCTTGGCAGCGGCCATGTCGCTCCTCGGCGGCTGCGGCATCACGGCGCGCTTCGAGCCCTACAAGCAAACCGACGCCGTCATCGCCGAGGGCGAGCACGTCGTCGTGCTGGCGCGCAAACAGCATTCGACGCACGAGGCCGAGGAAGACTTCGTTCAGTGCATCAGCGACGGGCTGGCCGACGGCAAGAACGGGCTCGCCGTGCACTCCTCGAAGGAGTTCGAGGACAAGATGTACCCGTGGTTCGAGCCATCCACGGCTCCGCTCAGCACGGAGGACCTCACGCTGCTGCTCGAGCGCCCCGGAGTCGCCGAGCAAGTGCGCAACACCGGCGTCCGCTACGTCGTCTGGGTCGACGGCTCGACGGACCGCGTCGCGAGCGGCGGCGGAATCACCTGCGCGGCCGGCGTCGGCGGCGCGGGCTGCATGGGCCTCGCCTGGTGGGAGGACGATTCCCGCTACGACGCCACGGTCTGGGACATCAAGGACGTCGAGTCCGAGGGCACCATCCACGGCGACGTCAAAGGGCGTTCCGTCATGCCGGCCGTCATCATTCCGATCCCGTTGGTGACGCGGCCGCAAGCGCACGCGTGCCGCGGGCTCACGGATCAGCTGCGGCAGTTCCTGACGTCGCCGGAAGGCTATCCCACGGCGGGCCCGGCCCCGGAAGTCGGTTGAGCCGCTCCGGGTCCGCCTGAGCCGCTCGCGGCCCCGCCGCGAAGGCAACCGGCTCGCGCGGGTTGGCGCACCTCGACGGCGCCCGGGGGTTTCTTCGCGCACCGCTCTCGCGCTCGATCTGCCGGCCGTCGCCACGACTCTCGCGCTCATATGCCGACTCCGTCGCCGCTACGCGTGGCGCGAGGCCTTAGACTACCGGCCGCCGTTCGCGCCAGAGGACCGCCTGCGACGCCGCAGGCTCGCATCGATGAACGACCGCCGCGACTTGGAGCTCGTCCTCGACTCGGGAACGCCGCTGATCGTCATCGAGACCACTGACGAAGCGCGCGTCCTCGAGCTATTGCGGGAGATCGCGTTATCCCGCTCCGCCGACGCGTACCGTCCCCTCTTCCGCTGGTCCGTCACGGACGGCCTCCAGCGCCTCGACCTCGATCTCGAGGCGCAGCGCCACAATGCGGATCCCGAGGACGTGCTGCGGCACATCCGCGCCCTCGGCAGGCCCGGCGTCTTCGCGCTGCTCGATTTTCATCCGTTCTTGAAAGAGCCGGTCCATGTTCGTCTGCTAAAGGACATCGCGCTCGCGGCGAACGGCTTCAGAATCACGCTGCTCCTGATCGGCCATCGGCTCGACGTCCCGCACGAGCTGACCGGCTTCACGGCCCGCTTCGAGCTGCGCCTGCCGGGAGCGGCAGACCGAAAGGCGATCGTCGAGCGCTGCGCGGCCGAGTACCAGCAAGATTACGGGCGACGGGTCAAGATCGACGCGGCCGCGCTCGACTTGCTCGTTCAGAATCTGAGCGGCCTCACGACCGCGGACACGGAGCGCCTCGCGCGCAACGCCATTCGCGACGACGGCGCCCTGACGGCGAGCGACGTGCCGGCCGTCATGAAGGCAAAGTATCAGCTCTTGAATCGCGGCGGCGTGCTCTGCTTCGAGTACGAGACGACGAAGCTCGCCGAGCTCGCCGGGTTTCGCGCGCTGAAGCACTGGCTCGCGCAACGCGCGTGGGCTTTTCGTCCGGATCGACCCGCCGGCCTCGAGCCGCCGAAGGGCATCCTGCTGCTCGGCGTCCAGGGGTGCGGCAAGAGTCTGGCTGCGAAAGCGACGGCGGGCGCCTTCGCGCTGCCGCTCCTGCGGCTCGACTTCGGG
>Ga0073934_10003538_pt1 | contig 28453 bp, 24 predicted proteins | sample LarsenN4metaG_FD_76834 | JGI IMG/M metagenome (GOLD analysis project Ga0073934, IMG submission 76834) | Hot spring sediment bacterial and archeal communities from British Columbia, Canada, to study Microbial Dark Matter (Phase II) - Larsen... ... | reverse complement strand
TGATCTCTTCCGGGCTGTGACGTTTTCTTTTCATCGAGAGTCACCTCCCCCTGGCCGCGGCTACGCCGCGGCCGGGCAATGGACTCTCATAACGCCTGGATCAGCTTTTGGGGAGCAGGTCAATCTCTTCCGGGCTGTGACGTTTTCTTTTCATCGAGAGTCGCCTCCCCCGGCCGCGGCTACGCCGCGGCCGGGCAATGGACTCTCATAACGCCTGGATCAGCTTTTGGGGAGCAGGTCACGCGAAGCGCGCGAAATCCGCCTGATGTGTTACTCGTACTCCGGGAATCCCCACAGCGGCTTGGTAACCCTCGGCTTCAGGTCCGCGTCCAGCGGAACGAACGCCGACCAGTCGTAACGCAGCAGGCACAGCCCGTGCCGGAAACCGTCGAAGGCGATCACCGGCGTCTGGCCCAGCAGCTCCTGCATCAGCCAGCCGGGGTAATCCGCCCCGGCCGCGATCCCCAGCGGCGCCCCGCCGCCGAAACGCGGGTTGATCTCGATGAAGCGGATGCGGCGCTGCGGCGTGACGATGCACTGCAGCGTCACCAGCCCGCGGACGCTCGGTCCGAGCGCCTCCACCACGCGGCGGCCGGCGTTCATGATCTCCAGGTCCTTGACCACCACGCCCTTGGATACCTCGCCGCCGCGGACCTGCCAGCGGGCGCGCGGCACGACGCAGCGCGGCACGCCGGTCAGGCCGACGTAGACGTCCAGCGTATGCTCGACGCCGTCGACGAACTCCTGCACGATCGGCTCGGCCACCTTCTGGAGGTAGTAATCCAGGTCCAGACGGTCCTCGATCTTGTGCACCCACATGCTGGCGCTGCCGTGCCGCGGCTTGATGAAGTATGGGAAGCGGTGCTGTGCCAGCGAGCGAATCTCGTCCGGCGTGTACGTCGTCGGCGTATCGATGCCGTGCTGGTGCAGGAAGCGGTAGGTCTCGATCTTGTCGCGGCAGGTGCGGATGACCTGCGGCTCGGCGATCATTGGGATGCAGCCGGCCGCCTCAAACTCGCCGCGCTGCTCGCTGATCGGGCGCAGCTCGGTGTCGATGGTGGGGATCAGCGCCTGGACGCGGCAGCGACGGACCGTGTCGAGCAGCGCGGGGATGTATTGCGGCCCCGAGTTCGGGGGGACGAGCACCCCCTCGTCGGCGCACAACAACGCGGGCGCGGTCGGGGTCGTGTCGGCCCCGATGATCCGCAGGTTCACGCCCAGCCGGCGGCCGGCCGCCCGGAACGCCTGCAACAGCTCCACGCGCCGTCCGACGCACGTGAACAGCAGAGTGAGCGACCGGTCGTTTGCGGCTATTTTCCGGCTCTTTGCCACGAGCGTTAGGGACCGTCCGCGGCCCGGCCGCCACCCGAGCCGATCGCCCTAGGCTAGCCGCCAGGCAAGCGGAATGCCACACGCCCTCAGCGGCCCGCCAGCACAGCCGAGGGCGGCTGGGCCACACGCGACTGCCCGTCTTTGCAGCACGAGCCGCTTTCCACTAGGCTCGCCCGCATGGACCTGCACGGCCGATTCATCGTCGTCGACGGCCCGGACGGCGCCGGCAAGGGCACCCAGATCGAGCATTTGAAACGGCTGGTGGAGAGCCTCGGCGGCCAATGGGTCGTCGCGAAAGACCCGGGCGGCACGGAGATCGGCGACCGCATCCGGCACGTGCTGCTCGGCTACGATCTGTCGCAGATGGCCCCCCGCTGCGAAACGCTGCTGTTCATGGCCTCGCGGGCCCAGCTCGTGCACGAAGTGGTCGAGCCGGCCCTGCGCGCCGGCAAGACCGTGCTGGGCGACCGTTTCATCTCCGCCACCTGCGCCTACCAGGTCGCGGCCGGCTTCCCGCGCGATGAAGTGATCCAGCTCGGCCACCTGGCCGTCGGCGACACCTGGCCCGACCTGACCCTCGTGCTCGATGTGCCGCCCGAACTCGGCTTCGAGCGCACCGGCCGCACGCCGCAGCGCATCGCCGCCCGCAAGCGCACCCGCGAGAAAAACCACGACCAGATGCCCATGTTCAACGACAGCCGCCACGACGCGATGGAGGCCCGCTCGCTGGAGTTCCACCGCCGCGTGCGCGAACTGTTCCGCGAGCTGCCGCAGGTGTACCCGCGGCCGGCGGTGGTGATCGACGCGACCCGCGACGCGGACACGGTGTTCGCGGACGTGCAGGAGGCCCTCCGGCGTGTTTTTCCGTGACGTGCAGCACCAGCCGCGGGCGATCACGCTTCTTCGCCGCAGTCTGGCCAGCGGGCGGTTGCCTCACGCCTACCTGCTGGAGGGGCCGGAGGGCGTTGGCAAGGAGCTGGCCGGGCGCGCCCTGGCTGCGCGGCTGCTGTGCGAGGCCGATCGCATCGCTGTGGACGCCGACGCCTGCGGCGCGTGCCGCTCATGCAAGCTGCTGGCGGCGGACAACCATCCGGACTTTCATTTCATCCATCGCGGGCTGCACAAGCTGCATCCCGACCGCAGCATCCGTGAGAGCAAGGGGCTGTACCTAGTCGTCGACGTCGTCCGCCACTTCCTGATCGAGCCGGCGACAAGGACACCCAGCCTCGGCCGCCGACGGGTGTTCCTCATCCGCGACGCGGAGCGCATGAACGAGGAGGCCCAGAACGCCCTGCTCAAGACGCTCGAGGAGCCGCCCGGCGCAGCGTGCCTGCTGCTCGTGACCGCTTCGGGCGATCGCCTGCTGCCCACCATCCGCTCGCGCTGCCAGCGCGTGACGTTCGACCTGCTGCCGCACGCGTTCGTGCAGGAGCGACTGACGGCGACGGGCGTCGAGCAGGCCGCGGCGCGCACGCTGGCGGGTCTGTCGCAGGGGCGGCTGGGCGCGGCGCTGCGCTGGCACCAGGCCCGGCTGCTGGACGCGCTCGACGAGGTCAGCGACGTGCTCTGCGAAGGGCTGCCGGCTTCGCCGGAGGAGTTCGCCAAGCGGCTGATCGAGAGCGCGGAGTCGCTGGCGGAACGGGGGGCCGGCGCGACCGAAGGCCCCGAGGCCGCCGAATCGCAATCCGCAGGGGCTGCCGCGGCTGCGCCCGGTGCGGATGTCGACGCCGACGACGAGCCGCGCGGGCGGCGCAGCCGCAAGTCGTCATCGGACAGCCCGGCGACGGACGAGCTGCGCGACGCGCTCAAGCTCGTGCTGCTGCTGATCGCGACGATCTACCGCGACGCGCTGCTGGCGCAGACGGCGGGCGGCAGCCTGCTCCTGCTACCGCGCGAGCACAGGGCGGTACACGAGCTTGCTCGCGACGCAGATGCCGACGCGCTGGCTGAGGCCATCCAGGCCGTCAGCAGGGTCGAGTGGATGCTCGACCGCAACGTGGCCCCGCAGCTCGGCTGCGAGCACTTGGCCGTGGCGCTGTGCGGCGGAGTCCGGGTCTGAATCAGCGCCGGCCAGACCTGTCACGCCAAGTGTCCAAACGCGCCGCGGACGCGACCATCGCGTCTGACGGATGTCAGGTCAGAATAGCGCCAGCTTCATGCAGTACACGCTGCCGCCAGATTTGAGGAATTCCGACGTGTCCACCTCGTGTACTTCGTAACCGCACGCCCGCAGCCGTGCGAGCGTCCGCGGGTTGCCCGACTGGATGAGGACGCGCCGGCCGCCGATCGCGGTCGCGTTGCAGGCCAGGCCGCAATCGGCTTCCTCCGGCGGCGACTCGATCACGCGCTCGAAGACGGCGCGGATCAGCTCCAGGCCGCGCGGCTCCAGCGAGCGCGGGTTGACCAGCACGGTGCGCTCGTCGAGTGGGCAGAAGCAGGTGTCGAGGTGGTAGAAGCGCTCCGACAGCAGCCGCAGGCGGATGACCGGCGCGTCAAAGATCTCGCTCAGCCGCTCGTAGGCGGCCGGCTCGCTGCGCCGCCCGTAGCCGCCCCAGATCAGCCCGTGGCCGGGGTGCCAGATTGCGTCGCCGCCGCCTTCAAACCGCACGTCTTCCGTCAGCCGCTCGATGCGGTACCCCGCCGACCGGAACCAGCGCTTGAACGCGGGCACCTCGCGCTGCCGCGACGCGTGCTTCATATTGCTCAGCACGCAGACCGGCCGCCCGGCGGGGTCGAGGCCGACAAACGTCTGGTTGGCGCAGAAGACCATGTCCTCGCAGCCTTCGAGCGGCTCGATCAGCTCCACGCCGACCGCGCAGTGCTCGAACGTCGCCCGCACGCCCTGCCACTGTCGGTCCGCGGCCGGGCGATCAACGCGGCCGACGTGGCCGGCCATGTGCGGGTTCTTCACGTCGATCACGTCGAAGTATTGCGGCGGGCACATCAGCACGCGTGTCGGCAGCGGCATGGGACGGCAGGAAGCCGGGAGCCTCTGCGGCAGGTCGCGGATGTCGTCGATTACAGGCGCCACGGCTGCGACCCCTGCGGGCGTTCCGGCCCGGGCTTCATTCTAACGCGCGGTTCTTCATCGAGTCTTAACCGCCCGCAAACCGCCCGCTAGCATGCTGCAAACACGCTCGCGGCATGGAGTCTCTCTCAGGCACGCCGCCAGGCGCCGCGGCGACGATAGGCGAAGCGCGATTGACCGCCAACCGCTGCTCGATCCTGGTGGTCGAGGATGAGGCCGACCTGGCCAACGTGCTCTCCTATCACCTGCAACGGGAAGGGTACGAGTGCCGCCGCGCGGAGGACGGCGAGCGGGCTCTGGCCGAAGCCCACCGTCGCCCACCCGATCTGATCGTCCTCGACCGCATGTTGCCGAAGGTTTCCGGCGACGAGGTGGCCCGGCGACTGAAGCAGGAGCCGCGCACCGCCGCCGTACCGATCATCATGCTGACGGCCAAGGCCGAGCAGGAAGACGAGCTGGTCGGCTTCGCGCTGGGAGCCGACGACTATGTCCGCAAGCCGTTCTCGGTGAAGGTGCTGCTGGCGCGCGTGGCCGCGGTGCTGCGGCGTGAGGCGGGCGCGGCAGCCCACAGCGAAGTGCTGACCGCCGGCCCGGTCGTGCTGGACCGCGGGCGGCACGAGGCGACGGTCGCGGGTCGGCCGATCGGACTGACGGCCACGGAGTTCCGCATGCTGGGCGTGCTGCTGGCGGCCCGCGGCCGCGTGCTGACGCGCGACCAGTTGATCGACGCCGCCATCGGACAGGGCGTCGCCGTCACCAACCGCACCATCGACGTGCACGTCGCCGCACTCCGCCGCAAGCTCGGCCCGGCGGCCGGCTGCATCCAGACCGTGCGCGGGGTAGGATACGCGTTGCGCGTGCTGGAGCCGCGGGCGGCGGACGTTCGCGACGACCGGTCGCCGCGGACGTGACGCGCATATGCTGGGCCGACCTTGAGCGCACCCTGGCGATGGTTTCTGGCGAGCGCGGCGCTGGTGGTGTTGGTCGTGGCCGCGTCGCTCTGGCTCACCATCCGCGAGGAGCATGCGCTCTACAACGACGAGCTGACGCGGCAGCTTTTGCTGCAGGCCGAAACTCTCCGACACGCCCTGCAACCCTCCTGGCCGCACCCGGCTTCGGATCGTGCCCGAGATCTGATCCAGCGCATGCAGGCCGACGACGTGCAGCTCGCGGTCATTGCCGCCGACGGCCGACTTCTGCTCGGTTCTGCCGGCCTTGCCGACGGCCGCCGGCTGCTCGCCGCCCCGGAAGTGCAGCGGGCGCTGTTGGCCGGTTGGGGCAGCGACACGCGGCCCTGGGGCCCGCACAGCCGCGCGTACGTCATGGCGGCCGTGCAGATCGGCGCGGAGCCGGCGCTCGGCGCGCTCTGGCTGGCGCGACCGGCCTTGACGCTGACGCAGGACCGCGGCGCACTGGCCCGCGTGCTGGGAATGGCCGCCGCAATCGCGGCCGTGATGGCAGCCGCCTTCGTGTTCGCGCTCTACCGCGTCCACCGCCGCGCGATCCATCGCCTGATCCGCGGCGCCCGCCGGCTCTCGGCCGGCGATCTCTCGGAGCGGATCGACGTGCGCGGCTCGGACGAGCTGGCCGCCCTGGCCGCAGCGCTCAACGTGCTGCGCCGCCGGCTCGCGGCCCAGCTCGACACGATCGACCGGCAGCGGCGGATGCTCGAAGCGCTGGTGGACCAGCTTCACGAGGGCGTGGTCGTGACGCACACGGACGGCCGCGTGGCCTTGATCAACCCCGCGGCGGCGCGGCTGCTGAATCTCCCGCACGGACCGGACGAAGCGGCCCGTCTGGTCGGCCGGCCGGTGGAGACGAGCATCACGCAGCACGACGTGCAGCGGCTGCTGCTGGAGCCGCTGCGCGGCGCCCAGACTCCGCCCGAGGCCGGGGCGGTCGCCGGCCCGTTCTCGGACGGACACGTACGCCTGGAAGTCGAATCGCCGCAGGGCACGCTGCACCTGCTGGCCTGGGCGACGGACCTGATGCTGGCCGGCGCGGAGGGTGCGGCGGGAGCCACGGGCGGCCGTCTGCTGGTCCTGACCGACGTGACCCAGATGCAGCGGGCCCTGGAGGTGCGCACCGACTTTATCGCCAACGCTTCGCACGAGCTGCGCACGCCGCTGTCGGCCATCCGCGCCTCGGTCGAGACGCTGCGGGGGATGGACCTGAAGACGGAGGGCTCGGCCGCCGCGCCATTCCTGGAGGCGATCGAGCGACATTCGCTGCGGCTGGAAAGCCTGGTCTCGGACATGCTGGACCTCTCGCGGCTGGAATCGCCGGGCGCGCGGTTCGAGCCGGAGCCGCTCGCCGTTCGGCAGGTTCTGGACGACCTGCACGGTCGTTTCCATGAGCCGCTGGCACGCAAGCAGCTCCGCTGGGAGCCGACCTTCGAACCGACCGAGCCCTGGACGCTCTACGCCAACCCGCACCTGCTGCGGCTGGTGCTGGACAACCTGGTGGACAACGCGATCAAGTTCACCGACGCGGGCGGCCAGGTCTGCGTGCAGATGACACGCGCGCCGCAGCACGTCGGCATCACGGTCCGCGACACCGGCTGCGGCATCCCGCCCGAAGAGCACACGCGCGTCTTCGAGCGCTTCTACCAGGTGCAGCGCAGCCGCTCCGGCGGCGCGGAGCGCGGCACGGGGCTGGGGCTTTCGATCGTACGGCACGCGGTCGGCGCCATGCACGGCGAGGTGCGGCTGGAGAGCGAGCCGGGCCGCGGCACGTGCGTCAGCGTCACCGTTCCGCAGCCGCTGTTGACCTCAACCCACTAATGGCGTTTCCCAGTCCACCACCTTCCCGCCCGGCGCTACCATCCGCTCTGCGCGACCTTAGTGAGGCTTGGCCGCGGCGGCTTGCGCCTTCCGCGGTGAAGGCAGGTCGGTCCGCGTCACAGAGCGGCACGCGCCAGCGTGCCGACCGACCCGGGCGGCGATGGCGTTTCGCTGAAGCTACGCCAGCCGCGCGAAACTCCCGCGCGGCGTTTGCTGCCAATTAACGGCCCGTACACGCTCGCTTTACCCGCCCGCGGCAGACTGGCACCCAGGTGCTTTCCGGAGCTGTGCGATTTGATTTGGTTCCGGGAGACAGGTCCGGCGCTTGCTCACCCCACCCCGTCCTTTGCCGTCGATCCGCCGGACCTGCTCCCGAGCCTGGAAGCGTAGTCTTAGCGCAGCGTTAACATGCCGCCGCTAGCGTGCAGGTTGGGACGGAACCACGGCGATCTGGTTCACAGGAGCTCGATCATGATGCACAGTGACTGGTGTCGGAACTTGTGCGCTCTGGCGGCGCTGGGGATCACGGGTTCGCTGGCCTGCGGCCAGGGGCAGCGGCTCAGCGGCCGCGTCAAGTTGGACGGCTCCAGCACGGTCGCCCCCGTCATGATGACCGCCGCCGAGCTGTTCGCCGCCGAGCAGCCACGCGTCAAGGTGACGGTCGGGGTCTCTGGAACGGGCGGCGGCTTCAAGAAGTTCCTGGAGAAGCAGCCCGACCTGCGGACGGACATCAGCAACGCCTCGCGGCCGATTACGGCCACCGAAGTGAAGCAGGCCGCCGACCTAGGCGTGGCGTTCATCGAGCTGCCGATCGCGTACGACGGGATGGCGGTGGTGGTGCATCCGAGCAACACCTTCTGCAACGAACTGACGGTGGAGGAGCTGTGGCGGATCTGGGAGCCGCAGAGCAAGATCAACAACTGGAAGGACGTGCGGGCGGGCTTCCCGGACAGGGCGCTGAAACTGTTCGGACCGGGCTCCGACAGCGGGACGTTCGACTATTTCACCGAGGCGATCATGGGCAAGGCCCGCGCCAGCCGCAGCGACTACACCGCCAGCGAGAACGACAACGCGCTGGTGCAGGGCGTGGCCGGCGAGCCGGGCGGGTTGGGCTACTTCGGCTACTCGTACTACGAGGCGAACCACGACCGGCTCAAGCTGCTGGGGATCGCGGACCAAGGCGGCCAGCCGGTCAAGCCCAACGTGGAGACCATCCGCAACGGGCAGTATCGGCCGCTGTCGCGGCCGCTGTTTCTGTACGTGAACCGGGACGCGGCCGAGCGGCCCGAGGTGCGCGCGTTCCTGGAGTTCTTCTTCGCCAACGCCAAGGCGATCATCGAGCATCCGCGCGTCAACTATGTGGCGCTGAGCGACGCGACCTACGCCGCCGCCCGCCAGCGGCTGGAGAAGCGCATCACCGGCACGGTCTACACGGACGCCGGCACGCACACCAAGAGTCTGGACGAGCTGTACAGGACCACGCCGCGCACGCCATGACATCCGGCCGCGGCTATCGTCGGTTCCGCGAGGGGGGGATTCAGCTCCTGCTGATGCTGTGCGCTTCGATCTCGGTGCTGACGACGCTCGGGATCGTGGTGGTGCTGGTCAGCGAGTCCGTGCCCTTCTTCCAACATGTCTCACCGTTGGCCTTCCTGACCGGCACGCGCTGGACGCCGCTGCTGGAGCCGCGGAGCTTCGGCGTGCTGCCGCTGGTGTGGGGCACGACGGTGGTGGCGGGCGGGGCGCTGCTGATCGCGGTTCCGGCGGGGCTGGCCACCGCAATCTTCACGAGTGAGTACGCGCCGCTGTGGGTGCGGCAGGTGCTCAAGCCGGTGCTGGAGGTGCTGGCGGGCATCCCCAGCGTGGTCTACGGCTTCTTCGCCCTGCACTTCATTACACCGCACCTCCTGCGCCCACTCGTTCCGCAGACCGAAGTGTTCAACGCGGCCAGCGCGGCGATCGTGCTGGGGATCATGATCCTGCCGACCATCTGCTCGCTGTGCGACGACGCGCTGCGGGCGGTGCCGCGCAGCCTGCGCGAGGCGGCCTACGGGATGGCGGCGACGCGGCTGGAAGTCTCGACGCGGATCGTGCTGCCGGCGGCGCTCTCGGGCGTGGTGGCGGCGGTGCTGCTGGCGTTGGCGCGGGCGGTGGGCGAGACGATGGCGGTGACGCTGGCGGCCGGGCACACGCCCAAGCTGGCGTTGAATCCCTTCACGAGCATCGAGACCATGACCGCGTACATGGTGCGCGTATGCCTGGGGGACGCGCCGGCGGGAACCGTCGAGTACCAGTCCATTTTCGCGGTGGCGCTGCTGCTGTTCGCCCTGACGTTCGCGATCAATTGGATTGCGCAGCGGACGATGTTCCGCTTCCGCGAGGTGTACGAATGAGCGCGACGCCGGCTGCGGCCGCTGAGCTGTTCCGTCCGGCGCTATCCCGCCGGCGGGTCGCGGGGCACATCTTCGCCGGGCTGTGCCTGGCGGCCACGCTGCTTTCGGTCGTGGCCTTGGCGACGCTGCTGGCGGACATCGCCGCCGAGGGCCTGTCGCTCGTGAGTTGGCGATTCCTGACGAGGTTTCCCTCGACACTGGACCCGTTGAAGGGCGGCATCAAGAGCGCCTTGTGGGGCACGATCTGGGTGATCGGGCTGACGATCCTGTTTGCGGTTCCGCTGGGGATGGGCGCGGCGATCTACCTGCAGGAGTATGCCCGCGCCGGTCGGATCAAGCACTGGATCGAGCTGAACATCGCCAACCTGGCGGGCGTGCCGGCCATCGTTTACGGTATCCTGGGCTTGGCGCTGTTCGTGCGCTGGATGCATTTTGACCGCAGCGTGCTGTCGGCGGCCCTGACCATGAGCTTGCTGAGCCTGCCCGTGATCATCATCGCTACGCAGCAGGCGCTGGCGGCCGTGCCGAACACGGTCCGCGAGGCGGCCTACGCCCTGGGTGCGACGCGCTGGCAGATGGTGCGCAGCCATGTGCTGCCGGCAGCGCTGCCGGGGATGATGACCGGCATCATCCTGGCCCTGTCCCGCGCGATCGGCGAAGCCGCGCCGCTGGTAGTGCTCGGCGCACAGACGTACATCCAGTTCACGCCCGAAGGCCTGTTCGACATGTACACCGTGCTGCCGATCCAGGTGTTCGATTGGGCCGACCGGCCGCAAAAGGAATTCCACCAGCTCGCCGCAGCCGGTATCGTGGTCCTGTTGGCGGTGCTGTTTGTCATGAATTCCGTCTGCGTGGGTCTTCGCGGCTGGCAGCAGAGAAAGCACCTCGGATGAGCGTTGTGAGCACCCAGCCGCAATCGCCGGGCCGCTTCGTGCCAGCACCGCGTATCACGCCGGCCAACCGCACCCCGCCGCCGCCCGGCGCCGCGCCCGTCCTCCGCACGCAGCGGCTCACGGTGGCCTACCGCCACAAGGCCGCTGTGCGTGAGGTGACGCTGGACATCCCGCCGCGGCAGGTGACGGCCATCATCGGTCCGTCGGGCTGCGGCAAGAGCACGCTGCTGCGGGCGCTGAACCGCATGAACGACTTCATCCCGCACGTGCACGTGGACGGCAGCGTCTACTACCGCGGCCGCGACATCTACGCCCCGGGCTCCGATCCGGTCGCGCTGCGCCGCCGCATCGGCATGGTCTTCCAGAAGCCCAACCCGTTCCCCAAGTCGGTCTACCGCAACGTGGCCTGGGGGGCGCGGATCAACGGCTACCGCGGCAACTTCGACGAGCTGGTCGAGCGGGCGCTGCGGCAGGCGGCCCTGTGGGACGAGGTCAAGGATGCGCTGCACCGCGGCGCGCTGGAGCTGTCCGGCGGGCAGCAGCAGCGGCTGTGCATCGCGCGGGCGATCGCGCTGCAGCCGGAGGTGCTGCTGATGGACGAGCCGTGCTCGGCCCTGGACCCGATCGCCACCGCCCGCATCGAGGACCTGATCGACGGACTGAAGAAGGAATTCACGGTCGTGTTGGTGACGCACAACATGCAGCAGGCGGCCCGCGTCTCCGACCGCACCGCCTTCCTGCTGATGGGCCAGTTGATCGAGGTGGACGAGACCGCCAGAATCTTCACCAACCCAAGCGACCGCCGCACGCAGGACTACATCACCGGTCGCTTCGGCTAGAAGAGCAACCGCAAAGGCGCAAAGAGGGCAGAGGACGCGGAGAGAGAAGTGATACTCGGGGTCGGTTCATTCCGTCGATGCGTGACTGTACACCCAAGCCGCGCGGATGGACACGATACGTCGTCAGTTGTGCCGTTGCGTGCCCAGCGCCCGGACTCCTCCCGGCGTTCTTTGCGCTCTTTGCGTCTCTGCGGTTGCATTCCTGGGCGGACGCGATGACCGCGCACTTCGTCAACCTGCTCGACGGTCTGCGCCGCCGCTCGCTGCGCATGGCCAGCCAGGTGGAGGACGTGCTGCAGGAGGCCTGCGAAGCCGTCTTCGAGCCGGACGAGGCCCTGGCCCGCCGCGTGATCGCCCGCGACGACGAGGTCGATGCGGCCGAGGTCGAGGTCGAGACCGAGGTGATCCGCCTGCTGGCCCTGTACCAGCCGGTGGGCGTGGACCTGCGCATGCTGTGCACGATCCTGAAGGTGAACAACGACCTGGAGCGCATCGCCGACTGCGCCGTCAACATCGCCCAGCGCGCCCGGCACCTGGAAGTCCAGCGGCTGGCGCCGCAGAACGAGGAGCTGCGGCAGCTTGCCCCGACGGTGCGCAGATCGCTGCACGACGCGATCGTCGCCTACGGCGACAGCGACGCCGAGGCCGCCCGCAAGGTGATTGACCAGGACGAGGCCATCGACGCGCTGTACGGGCAGATCATCCGCAACGTGGCGGAGACGAAGTGGTCCAGCGAGACGATTGCGTCGGCGCTGGACCTGCTCTCGGTCGCCAAGAACCTGGAGCGCATCGCCGACCACGCCACCAACATCGCCGAAGACGTGATCTACCTCAAGACCGGCACGATCGTGCGCCACAAGCCGCGCACCGGGCCGGGAACGTAACGCAAGGCCCGGCACGCCACGGCCGAAGGAACCGCCGACTTCACTCGCCGCGGCGCGAGGCGCCGCTGTAGTAGCCGACGACATTGCCGCCGACGCTGCGGGTTCTGCGGTTCGTTGCCAGGTGCTGCTACGCGTGCGGGCCGTGCGTGTCGCCGGGCGAGGTCGTGGGCGTCACCGTGGCCGAGAGCTTGACGACGAGCTCGGCCCCGCCGTCCGGCGGGCAGTTCAGCTCGAGCGTGCCGCCCAGCTCGCCGACGATCTTCCGCGCCACCGCCAGGCCCAGGCCCGTGCCGCCATGGCCCTTGGTGGAGTAGAAGGGCTCGAAGATCTTGGTGCGCAGCTCGGGCGGCACGCCCGGACCATTGTCGGTCACGGAGATGATCACACGCTTCTCGGCCGCGTCGAAGCGCGTGCGGACGTTGATCACGCCCTCGCCGGGTTGGACGGCGTCGATCGCGTTGCTGAGCAGGTTGAGCAGCACCTGGTGCACGCCGTCGTAGTCGAGCGGGATGGGCGGGCAGGCGTCGTCCAGCTCGGTCAGCAGCACGATCCTGCCCTCGTCCGCCTGTTTCTGCACGAGGTGGACGACGTCGTTGACGATCTTGTTGACCTGCAGCAGCTCCAGGTGCGGCTCGCGCGGCTTGCTGAAGGCCAGCATGTTCAGCATCAGCGCGTAGACCTTGTCCAGGTTGCGGTCCAGAATCCGCCAGCCCTGCGTCGTGATGGCGAAGTCGCGCCGGTCCAGCCCGCGCTGCATCAGGTCCGAGCCGCTGCGCATGCCCTGCAGGACGTTCTTGATCGAGTGCGACAGGTAGGCGGCCGTCTCGCCTGCGGCCGCCAGCCGCTCACGCTCCAGGTGCGCCTGCACCAGGCGGGCGTTGTCGATGGCCAGGCCGGTCTGGTAGGCAATGGCGGTGACCAGCCGCAACTCGTGCTCGTTGTAGGTGTGCCGTGTCACCGGGCAGTCCAGGTGGATCACCCCCAGCACCTTCTCGCGGGCGATGATCGGGGCGGCGATCACCGAGCGCATGCCCAGGTTCTGCACGCTCTTGCCGGCCCGGAAACGCTCGTCGCCGATCGCGTTCGAGCACAGCACGCCCTCGCGCGACTCGACCACGTGCTTGAGGATCGTGCGCGACGTGACGATCGCGCTGCGGTCCGCCTCCGCCCGCGACTGCCGGCTGCGGAAGCGCACCACCTCCGGCAACAGCTCGCCGCTCTCCTCGTCCAGCAGGAAGATCACCGCCCGATCGACTTCCACGTGCTCGAAGGCGATATCCATCACCCGCGCCAGCAACTGCTCCTGCGAGATCAGGCTGCCGATCGCGTCCGTCAGATCGCGGATCGCCTTCCAGCTCTTGACCGCGTACGCCGTGTCCGGCGCCGCCATGATCACGCTGTCCTCGTTCGACGGCATGCTGGAGACCACCGCGGCGTCGACCGAGCTGCCGGCGTCCAGCGTGACCAGGTCGTGCGGGATGTGCCCCCCGGAAAGCTGCTCGACCGACTCGTCGCCGGCGTAGACCAGCAGCGTGCCCCCCAGGCGGATCTGGTCGCCGTGCTTGAGCTTGACCGGCTTCTGAACGCGGACGCCGTTGACGTACGTCCCGTTGGCGCTGTTGAGGTCGGCGATGGTCCAGGTGCCGTTGCCGGCGCGCAACTCGGCGTGCCGTCGGCTGACCGTGCGATCGGTCAGCGGCACCTGATCACTGCCGCGGCCGATCAGCACGAACTCGTCAACGGTCTTGAGCGTACGCCCTTTGTCCGGGCCCTGCAGAACGTAAAGTGTCGGCACGCCCGCACCTCTGCGAACTGCCGGTGAATTGGTCGCGCGAACCTGCCGTGCGACTCAGCCTGGCCGCGCACGCCGCGCGGATCCATCAGAGTTTATGCCCGCCGCAGCAATCCGCAAAGCAGCCGGCCGGGGGGAACCGGCGGCAACCGATCAGATTCGGGCGTGAGCGGGCGCGACGGGCGCGCCCTAGCCCGCGCCCTCCTTGAGGGCAGCCTTGCGCGAGAGCTTGACGCGGCCCTGGTCGTCGATCGAGATCACCTTGACGCGCACAATGTCGCCCAGCTTGACCACGTCCGTCACCGAGCGGACATAGGACTCATCCAGCTCGCTGATGTGGCACAGGCCGTCCTGCCCGTCGCTGATCTCGATGAACGCCCCGAAGTCCTTGATGCCGATCACCTTACCCTCGTAGATGCGGCCGAGCTGTACGTCCTCCGTCAGCCGCAGCACCGTGTCATACGCCCGGCGGGCCTTCTCGGCGTCGTTGCAGGCGATCTGCACCATCCCGTCGTCTTCGACTTCGATCTGGGCCCCGGTCTCGGCCTGGATCGCGCGGATCGACCGTCCGCCCGGTCCGATCAGCTTGCCGATCTTCTCCGGGTTGATCTTCAGCGTCAGCAGCCGCGGGGCGTAGATGCTGATGTCCGGCCGCGGCCGGGCGATGGCGTTGTCCATGATCTCGAGAATGTGCAGGCGCCCCTTGCGGGCCATCGCCAACGCCTCGCGGATGATCTCAAACGACAATGCCTTGGCCTTCAGATCGAGCTGGATGGCCGTCACGCCCTTCCGCGTCCCGGCCACCTTGAAGTCCATGTCCCCGAAGTTGTCCTCCTCACCCAGGATGTCGGTGAACAGACGATAGCGGCTGCCCTCCTGAACCGCCCCGATCGAGATGCCCGCCACCTGGGCCTTGATCGGCACGCCCGCGTCCATCAGGCTCAGCGACCCGCCGCAAACCGTCGCCATCGAGCTCGACCCGTTGCTCTCCAGGATGTCGCTCACCAGCCGGATCGTGTAGGGGAACTCCTCCGGCCCCGGCAGCACGCCCTCCAGGCTGCGCTCCGCCAAGGCGCCATGCCCGATCTCACGCCGCCCCGGACCCATGATGCGCCGTACCTCGCCCACCGAGAACGGCGGGAAGTTGTAATGCAGCAGGAACTTCTTGCTGTACTCCTCCATCAGGTCGTCGATGGTCTGCTCGTCGGACGCCGTGCCGAGCGTGGCCGTCACCATCGCCTGCGTCTCGCCGCGCGTGAACAGCGCCGAGCCGTGCGTGCGCGGCAGCCAGCCGACCTCGGCCGTGATGGGGCGGATCTCCTCCAGCCCGCGGCCGTCGGGACGGATGCCGTCGTTGAGGATGCGCTGCCGCACGAGCTCCTGCTCCGCCTTCTCCACAGCCGCCTTCACCGCCGTCGGGTCGTACTTGGGGTTCGGGTCCTCCGGCGGGCAGTAGAACTCGATCGTCTTGTCGTAGATCGCCTGCACCGCCGCGTTACGCTCCTGTTTTCCCTTGATGCTCTTGGCCGCCACCAGCTCGTCCCACACGCGTGCCCGGATGTCCTCCAGGAAGGCTTCGTCCCGCTCGGGCGGCGTCCACTCCACCGGCTTGCCGGCGTGCCTGCGCAGCTCCTCCAGCATCTCGCAGATGGGCGCCACACCGTGCTGGTGTGCGAACTCGATGGCGGCGACGACCTTGTCCTCGGGCAGCTCGCGCGCCCCGACCTCAATCATGTTGACCGCCCGCGGCGTGCCGGTCACGACCAGGTCCAGGTCGGAGTACTCCATCTGCGCCCGGGTCGGATTGATGACGAAGCCGCCGTCGATGTGCGCCGCGCGGACGCCGGCGACCGGCCCCTGGAACGGCAGGGGGGAGACGGCCAGGGCGGCGGCGGCGGCGACCACGGCGAGCACATCCGGGTCGTTCTGCATGTCGGCCGAGAGCACCATGACCTGGATTTGCACTTCGTCCATGAACCCCTCGGCGAACAGCGGGCGGATGGGCCGATCGATCATCCGCATGGTCAGAATCTCTTTGGTGCTGGGCCGGCCCTCGCGCTTGAAGAACCCGCCGGGGAACTTGCCCGCCGCCGACATCTTCTCGCGGTAGTCCACCGTCAGGGGGAAGAAGTCGATGCCCTCGCGCGGCGGGCCGCTGACGACCGTGCCGAGCACGACCGTGTCGCCGTAGCGCACCAGCGCGCTGCCATGCGCCTGTTTGGCGAGCTTGCCGACTTCGATGGACAGCAGCTTGGATCCGATCTCCCGTTCGACCTTAAACGTCATTGTGAACCTCTACCAACCGACTTTTCATCCAACCGACCGATACACAACCGATTCTCACTTCACGACCAACCGACGACCATCACCAAACCGACCGCTTGTCACACACGTCTGCCGAGCCTTTCGGCGCTGCGGACAGCCGGCTCTCCGGCCGCCCGGAGCAGCGCCGCAGGCGCTGCGTCGCAACCGCCCCGGCTCGGATCGGCTGGCGAGCACGCGCCGCAGCCGCCAAGCCGCGTGTTCGCGGCTACTTTCGCAGCCCAAGCTTCTGGATGGTCGCCAGATAGCGTTCACGATCCGTGCGCGCCAGGTACTTCAGCAGCGCCGAGCGCTTGCCCACCATCTTCAGCAGGCCGCGCCGCGAGGAGTGGTCCTTCTTGTGGTCCTTCAGATGCTCGGTGAGCGCCTGAATGCGCGTGGAGAGCAGCGCGATCTGAACCTCAGCCGAACCAGTGTCGCCGTCGTGCCGGCGATTCTGCTTGACGATGTCCTGTCTTTCGTCCGCCGTCAACGCCACGGCCCAGTCCTCCTTCGACACGGGCCGGTCCCCGCCGCCCACCGCGGGCCGCTGCGCCGTGGCCGGGACCGCCTGAAGCTCTTACCGGCAGTATAGACGGCCGGGAGCAGGACGGCAACCGCGGCAACGCTCCCTGGGGAAGGGGGTGAGCGTTAACATCGCGGGTGAGCCAGCGCCTGGCCCGGATGTCGTGTGGCACAGCCGCCCTCGGCTGTGTCGGCGTCCCGCCAAAAGGGCATGGCGCCGGGACCGGCCGCCCTCAGCCGCGCGGCTCATCGCCCGCGGAAGAGTTGGTACGCGATCGTCAGTACGGGGATCAGCACGCCGGTCCAGCCCAAGGCGCGGCCCAGCCGCGCCCGCCCGCGGCCCAGCCAGTTGCCGGGCTCACGCGCAATCCGCTTGAGCACGCCGCCGCCCCACACCACCGCCACGATGCTCAGGATGATGGAAAGCGGCAGCCCCAGCGAAGACGTGAGCACCGCGATCTTCTGCGAGGCGGGCAACTTCGCAAAATCAAACTCCTCCGCATTGAATCCAGCCGCCCGCGCCACGCGGCCAGCCCCCAGCGCGGCCCCCAACAGCAACAACGCGGTCAGGCCGCACCACAACGCGCGGTTGGCCCCACGCGCCATGCGCGCCGGCAACGCCGCCATCGCGGCGGCGAGATCGCGCGGCGATTCGGCGTCCCCTGGGGGCAGGTGCTCCCCCGCGCCCGCTTGGGCCGTCACCGCACCATCCGCAGCGCCCGCGTACTCGAGCGGTTTCCGCGCCGTGGTGTACGCCGCCGTCGTCCCGGATACCGCCCGGTTCGGGAGGTCGGCCACGATCCTGCCGTCGCGCATCTGGACGATGCGGCGGGCCTGGGCGGCCACGTCGGCCTCGTGCGTCACCAGCACGATCGACACGCCCTGCTCGTTGAGCCGGCGGAAGATCTCCATGATCTGCTCGCCGGTGCGCGTGTCGAGGTTCCCGGTCGGCTCGTCGGCCAACAGCAGCAGCGGGTCGCTGACGATCGCGCGCGCGATCGCCACGCGCTGCCGCTCGCCGCCGGACAGCTCGCTGGGCCTGTGCTGCATGCGGCGCGAGAGCCCGACGCGCTCCAGCGCCCTGCGGGCCGGCCCGCGCGTGTTGACCTTGCGGGCGTAGAACAGCGGCACACCCACGTTGTCCAAGGCCGTGGTGCGGTTGATCAGGTTGAACGTCTGAAAGACGAAGCCGATCTCGCGGTTGCGGATCGCCGCCAGCTCGCGGTCGGACATTTCGCTGACATTGCTGCCGTTGAAGACATACGTGCCGGCGGTCGGACGGTCCAGGCAGCCCAGCAGGTGCATCATGGTGCTCTTGCCGCTGCCGGACGGCCCGGTGATGGCGACGAACTCGCCCCGCTCGATGTCCAGGTCGACCCCGTCCAGCGCGCGCACGATGTCGTCGCCCATGCGGTAGAGCTTGGTCAGCTTGCGGATCTCGATCAGAGCCACGGGTCCAGGCGGCCTTTCGATCTCAGCCTGCGCGGACGACGCACCCCTCCCCCGCACGCCGCTGCGCCCGGCCGCGCCCGGCCGCAGCGCATCGCGCGCGAGCGCGACTACTGCTGGCCCTCTTCCTCCTCGCGCGTCGGCGGCAGCTTGGTGTAAACTTCCTGGCCGGCCTCCAGCTTCGCGCCGCCGAGCACGTCCACCACCTGCGTCACCGAACCGTCCGTGATGCCGAAGCGGGCCTCGATGAACTTCGGCCGCGCTTCGCGCGTCTGCGCTTCCACGCTCTTGATCCACACGCCGCGCTTCTCCTGGAAGCCCTTGACGGCCTCGGCCGGTACGAGCAGGGCGTCGCTGACGCTCTGGACGGTGAACTCGACCTGGGCCTGGGTGCCCAGCGGGAGCTTGTAGCGGTTGGGATCGGTAATCTCGACGTGCACGTCGAACTGGATGATGGCCGAGCCCTGGTTCAGCCGGCCCTGCGGCTCGACCCGCGTGATCACGCCCTCGAACTTGTCGTCCGGGAACGCGTCCACGGTAAGCTTGACCTTGCCGCTGCGCTTCTCCATCTGCTCGGCATCCGTCAGCGCAGCCTGACGCAGCTCCTCGATGTTCGGCAGCGAATCTAGCGGCGCGATCGCCAGCACCCGTCCGTAGTCCGACTCGTCCACGCGCGTCACTACCTTGTAGTGCGAGATGTCGGAGATCTCGAGCAGCGTCGTCCCGCCGGTAACGGTGCCGATGCCCGACTGCACGATGTTCCCCACGCGCACGCGCACGTCGGTCACTACGCCGTCGCGGGGCGCCATGATGGTCGTTTCCCGCAGGCGCTCCTCGCTGTCCTCGAACATCTTCTGGGCTTCCTTGAGCGCGGCTTCCTGAATCTTGACCGCCTGCTCGGCGTCTTGGATGTTGTTCTCGGCCACGATCAGCGCTGCCCGACCGGCGTCGAGCTTGGCCTGGTTCACGTCGTGGCGGGCCTGGGCCAGGTTGAGGGCCCGCTGGCTGGTCTGCTCCCTCTCGATCATCCGACGCTCGGAATCGAGGTCGTCCCTGGTGACGACGCCGTTGGCTTCCAGCTCCTTGATCTGCGCTATGGTGCTCTGCACATTCGCGCGCGCCTTGATCACCGCGATCCTGGCCTGCTCCAGCAGCGCCTTCGCCCGGTCCACGCCCGCCTGCGCGCGGATGACGTTCCGCTCTTCGTCGTCCTTCTTGAGCACCACCAGCGTGTCGCCCTTGTGGACGTAGTCCCCCTCCACCACACGCACCTCGATCACTTCTCCGGACGCCTCCGGTTTAATCTCGATCCGCTGGTACGGCTCGATCAGCCCCGCCGCCGTCACCGGAACCTTGATGTCCCCGCGCGTCACCTTGCCCAGCTTGGGCTGGTTCCAGGCCGGCGTGTAGCGCCAGTAGGTGCGCGCCAAGTACCAGCCGATCCCGATCACCACGACCGCGATCGCTACAAACACCCAGCGCTTCATCGTGTCGCCACCTCACCGGCAGGCCGTTCCCCGCCTGCCACCGCCGCCGCGCGCACCAGATTATTCGACGGCGCCGGCCCGTCTATTCCGCCATTTCCGGGTACGGCGTATACGGCAGATTGAAGGCTTCGGCCACCGCCTGGTTCGTCACGCGGCCCCGGCCGATGTTGACGCCTAGAGCCAGCCCGCGATCGGCCTCGCAGGCCTTACGGCAGCCGAGGTTCGCCAGCTTCAACAGGTACGGCATGGTCGCGTTGGTCAGACCGAAGGTGCTGGTGCGGCCCACCGCGCCCGGCATGTTGGTCACGCCGTAATGCACCACGTCGTCGACCACGTAGGTCGGGTTGCTGTGCGTGGTGGGCCGAATCGTCTCACAGCAGCCGCCCTGGTCCACGCCCACGTCGACGATCACCGCCCCGGTCTTCATCAGCGACAGGTAGTCGCGCGGAATCAGCGTCGGGCAGCGCCCGCCCGGGATCAGCACCGCCCCGATCACCAGGTCCGCCTCGGACAGATAGCGGCGGATGGCCTCGGGCGTGCTGTAGATGGTCGTGACGTTGGACGGCATGGTGTCGGCCAGATAGCGCAGACGGTACAGGTCGATGTCCAGGATGACCACGTGCGAACCCAGGCCGGCCGCCAGCCGGGCCGCGTTGCTGCCCACGATCCCGCCGCCGATGATCATCACGTTGGCCGGCTCGACGCCTGGGATGCCGCCCAGCAGGATGCCGCGGCCCATCATCGGGCGCTCCAGGTACTTCGCGCCCTCCTGCACGCTCATCTTGCCGGCCACCTCGCTCATCGGCGCCAGCAGCGGCAGCCGGCCCTGCGCGTCCTGGATCGTCTCGTACGCGACGCAGGTGGCGCCGCTCCCGACCATGCTGTCTGTCAGCTCGCGGCTGGCCGCGAAATGGAAGTACGTGAACACGATGTGCCGCGGCTGGATCAGCGCGATTTCGTGCGGCAGCGGCTCCTTGACTTTGCAGATCAGCTCGGCCTCTTCGAAGATCTCGCGCGCGTCGTCGACGATGTGGGCTCCGTAGGCCTGATAATCCTCGTCCGGGATGCCCGACCCCACCCCCGCCTGACGCTCGATCAGGATCGTGTGCCCGGACCGCTTGAGCTGCTCGACGCCGGCCGGGGTGATGGCCACCCGGTACTCGTCCGCCTTCGTCTCCATCGGGACGCCGATGATCATCCGTTACTCCCGCCGGACCCAGTCCGCGTCGATGAAACCGTCAGGGGCAGGCATCCGAACCGGGTGGGTCATCGCCCGGTCCGGCCGCCGCATCACTGCGGCGGCTCGGATCGCGGCCTCGTTTCGCCGCGTAGCTGGGGAGATTAGGTTTGTCCGCTCGGCAATGCAAGCCGCGCCGCCCGCCGCCCCTCGCCGGCGACGACGAGCGGAACCGGATCGGAATGCTCCCCTCCGCCGCTTTGCCCCCGCGCTGCCTAACCGTCGCCCGGCGCCCCCAGCGCACCGCGCGACCACCCCTGGCAATCCTGTGCGCCATCGGCCTGCTGGCGGTGATGCTGCCGTCGGCGTGCAGTCAGCCGGCCGGCGTGCGCCTGGTTCGGCTGGCGGAGCTGGAAGCCGCGCCGACCGCCCAGGTCCATCCGCTGGCGCGCGTCCTGCTGTCCGACGCGTCCGTCCTCGCGACGCCGCTGTACTCACCGCTGTGCCGGCGGCTGGGCTTGCTGCACGTCCGCAACGAGCGCGATTGGGAAGTGCTCAGCCGCTGCGCAACCGGGCTGGGCGCTTGTCCCGATTTTGCCCGCGGGCTTGTTGTCGGCCTGGTCACGCGCGTCGGCCAGCCGCTCGACGGGGGCTGGCCTGTGCGGATCGATGCCGTCCAGGTCTTCGACGGCGCTGCGCTGGTCAGTGCCCGCTTCCAGTCCGGCACGTACCTGGCCGATGGAACCAGCTACCTGGAGCTCGTGCAGGTCGCGGGCCTGCAGCAGGTGCTGGTGGTCGAAGTCAACGGCGTGCGGCTCTACCCGGGCGAGCCGCAGCCCTCGTCGCGCTGACCCCCGGGCGGGGCGCCGCCGCTAGCCTGAAGACTGCTGTCGCGACGCACGCGAGAACGTTCCCCGCTCACTCGCGGCCCGCCTTCGCTCGGGTAGACTACGCGCCGAGCGGGAGGAGTCGCATGCAGGTTGCGGGCGCGGGCGCGGCGCATCCCTCACGTCAATGGATCATCGCCCCGCCGCACCCCCAACGCGAACGCCTGGCGCGCGACGCCCGCATCTCGCCGCTGCTGGCCCAGATCCTGCTCAACCGCGGCGTGAACAGCGCGTCCGAGCTTCGCAGCTTCCTGGCGCCTGAGTTCCGCGCGCTGCTGCCGCCAACCAGCCTGCCCAACGCGGTCGAAGCCGCCAATCGCCTCATCGCCGCGGTGCGCGCGCGCAGAAAAATCGTCATCTACGGCGACTACGACGTGGACGGCGTCAGCGCCACAGCCATCCTCTGGCACGGCCTGACGCTGGCCGGGGCCGACGTCGATTACTACGTCCCCAGCCGCCTCGAGGAAGGCTACGGCCTGAACGCCGACGCCCTGGAGCGCATCGCCGCCAACGGCGGCCAGGTCGTGATCACCGTGGATTGTGGCGTGACGGCGGTTGACGAGGCCCGCCGCGCGAAGGGACTCGGGCTGGAGCTGATCATCACCGATCACCACCACCCGACGGGCGAGTTGCCGGACGCGCTGCTGGTGCACCCGACCGCGCTGGGCGCGAGCGGCAATCCGCACCTGTCCGGCGCCGGCGTGGCGCTCAAGATCGCCTGGGCCTTCGCGCAGCAGGCGGTCGGCGCGGCGCGCGTGAATGACGCATTCCGCGAGTACCTGATGGACGCGACCGCCTTCGCGGCCCTGGGGCTGGTGGCCGACGTGGTGCCGCTGACGGGCGAGAACCGCATCATCGCGTCGTTCGGCCTGCGACGGCTGGCGCACACGAACAACCCCGGCCTCAGCGCACTCATCGATGTCTCGGGCCTGGTGGCACGCAAGCACTTCGACGACTACGACGTCGGCTTCGTGCTCGGGCCGCGGCTCAACGCCGTCGGCCGCATGGGCCATGCCCGCGACGCGGTCGAGCTCTTCACGCGGGCCGGCTTCGACCGCGCCCAGGACATCGCCCGCCGCCTCGACGCCCACAACCGCGAGCGGCAATCGGTCGAGCGCGAGGTCGTCCACCAGGCCGAGGGCCTGGTCGTCGAGCGCGGCTTCGACCGCGACGCCTGCCGCGGCATCGTGCTCGCCAGCCGCGCCTGGCACGCCGGCGTGATCGGCATCGTCGCCGCGCGGCTGGTCGAGCGCTTCGGCCGGCCCACGGTGCTGATCTCGCTCGACGGCGACGCCGGCCAAGGCTCCGGCCGCAGCGTGCGCCACTTCCCGCTCCACGAAGTGCTCGCGTGCTGCCGCGAGCATCTGATCAGTCACGGCGGACACGCGATGGCCGCCGGCGTGCGCATCCACGCTCAGCAGGTGGAGCCGTTCACGCGTGCGTTTCAGGCGCAGGCCGCGCAGCGCCTCACGCCGGCCGACCTGCGGCCCAAACTGCACCTGGATGACGAAGTGGAGCTGGCGCAGGTCACCGCCGAGCTGGCCGAGCCGCTGGAGCGCATGGCCCCGTTCGGCCTCGGCAACCCGCGCCCCAAGCTCGCCACCGGCACGGTCGAGCTGGCCGGCCCGCCGCGCGTCGTCGGCCGCCAGGGCCAGCATCTCCAGCTCACGGTCCGCCAGGGCGCCACGCACCGCAAGGCGGTCGCGTTCGGCCGCGGCTCGCAGGCGTCCGAGCTGGCCGACCACCCGCGCCTGCGACTGGCCTTCGAGCCGCTCATCAATGAATGGAACGGCGCCCGCCGCCTCGAGCTGAAAGTCCTCGATTGGAAGCCGGCGTAGCGCCCGCCGGCCCGAGCACGACCTGATGGTGCCGCTGGAATCGTTCGGCCTTCACGAAGGCGGAGACACCGATAACGATGCCGACGCCGACCTGACCGACCTGGCGATCCTGTTGTCGGCGTACGGAACGATGTGTCCGGAATTGGCGGGCAAAGATACCCACTCTGCCCGTCGGTGCGGCAAACCGTTGGGTTGGCCGCACCGACTCGAAACCCGCTGGAAGCGGGCAGCCTCAGACCGCGCCGCGGGGACTAGTAGCTCCGATAACCGCGGCTGTCAATAGGCCCCGGCGGTGCCATCAGGTTCTCCGCCCGATGCAGCCACAACGCCGCGGCGCAATGGGATTGAGCGTCCACCCGCGATACTCGAGCGAGACCTGGCCCGTGGGGTCGCTCCGGGGTCGCTCCCGGGGGAAACTGAATCTGGCCTGGCAGCTCGCTAACAGAACTCACAAACGCGGGGGTAGCGCCGTCCCCTTCGGCGATTGTGGGCTGTGTGCAGGCCTGCACTTCCGCTCCCACCAGGCCAGCACGGCTTGGCGCACCGCGCGGTCGGCCAGCATGGCAGCGAAGGCGTCGCTGGACATGATCGCCGCCAGGTCGCGCTGCTCGAGCGCCTCACGCAGCTTCCGGTCCACCCGCATGAGATCGAGGTGGCGTTTGACCGGCGGCAGCTCGCTCAGCTCGCGGACGGATTGTTCGCTGAAGAGTTGCTCGCGGGCCTGCACGTCGGTGGCGACGTCGGCTGCCTGCTGTACGGCCCGCATCAGCTCGAACTGCAGCAGCGGGTTCGTGCGCATCAGGAGCTGGCCCGCCGGGTCCGTCTGCAGCGCGACGTGGGCCCGATCGATCGAATGCAGCAACCAGTGGCCCAGCTCCGGCCGCGCGGCCAGCTCGTCATGCAGTCGCGAGAGCGGCCGCTCGAACGTCGCCACCGTCCAACCGATCGCCGCAATCAGCAGCGCACCCTCGGCTACGCCCAGCAGGGAGCCGAGGACGTGGTCCGCGGCCCGCAGGTTCGGCCGCCCACGCAGAGCGCCCCAGATGCGGTAGCGGATGGCGGCCGAAACGATCGCCACGACCAGCATCACGACCGCAATGCCGCCCAGACGCGGCATCAGCCCCATCCAGCCCGCTGCGACGCCCATATAGGAACCGACCCAGTCGCCGAGCGGGATTCCAAACGCCAGGCCGGCCGCGATCGCGCCGGCTAGCCCCACGATCCGCAAGGCGTGACAGACAACCCCGTCCCAGTCGCCCCACAGCGCAAATACTGCCGCCGCGACCGCCGCCACCCGCAGCACCGGTCCGCCAACGACCATCGTGTACGCAAGGCCCGCCAGCAGCGCGAGGCGGTAAAGCCACAGCAGCGTGCCGACCGCGGGGTGGTGCTTCGGCTCGCGCTGCCGACGGACGGGCTGCGGAACCCGCCGCCACAGCTCGGAGGCCAGCGGTTCGGCGGACCTCGGGGCGTAGCGCTCGGTTGCGGGCGGAGGACCCGCCCGCGAGGACGGCGGTTCGGCCCGTTCACGCCAACGCGGCTGGTGCGGCGATAGTGTCCCAGGCGGCATGCGACGGCCTCGGTTACGGGAAACGGCACGGAGCGTCCGCGCGACGTGTCCCCTCTGCCCTGAGTCTTCAATACGACGTTCGGCAGGGGCAACAGTCGGCTTCCGCCTGACCGGGGTCGTCGGCAAGACGAAAACCGCCGCACGCCGCCGCTGAACGAATCCGCAACCACGGCCAGTTCTCGGGTGGCACGGTCTGGCGCAGCCAGGCCGTGGCCGGGCCGCAGCCACGGCCAAGCTTGACCATGCCACCCGCCCGAAAGTGAGACGGTCAAGTAGGCGAGCGCGTTCGGTCAACCAGCGGGTCGCGGCGGGACGGGGATTGGCCGCACGGCCAGCACTTCCTGTGCGCGTGTGAGCGGGATGAGATACTGCTCCGGCGCAGCCTGCTCCAGCCGCTCGAACGTCCAGGCGTCGCTGATTCCGAGCGGCCCGACCGCCGTTCGCGTCAGCGCGGTCAGGCAGCCGCCGACGCCCAGCGCCGCGCCCCAGTCCCGGATCAGCGCGCGAACGTACGTGCCGCGCCCGCACGCCAGCTCGAACTCCAGCCTCGGCCAGGCGTAGCGCTGCACATGCAGCCAGTAGATGTGCACTGGCCGTGGCGCGAGCGCCGGCGGCCTGCCGCGCCGGCTCAACGCGTACGCCGGCCGGCCGCCGACCTTGATCGCGCTGACCGCCGGCGGAACCTGCTCGATCCGCCCCTCGAAGCGTGCCGCCGCCGCGCGCACCGCGGCCTCGTCCGGCGGCCGCTCGACCGGCACGGCTGTCGGCGCGGTTTCGGAATCAAAGCTCGCGCTGGTCGCATCCAGACGGGCCGCGGCGCGATACACCTTGGGTTGATCCATGAGCGCCTCGACCAGCCGCGTTGCTCGTCCCAGGCACAGGACCAGCACGCCGTCCGCGGCCGGATCGAGCGTCCCGGCGTGGCCGCTCTTGCGGACGCCGGTGATGCGTCGCACGCGGTAGACGGCCTTCGCACTCGTGACGCCGATCGGCTTGTTCAGAACGATGATCCCGTCCACGAATGGCAGCCTAACCGCATCGGGGCGGGCCGAGAACCGATGACCTTGTCGCGGCCGCCGACTGCACGTATGCTCAGGGCTGAGCGGCTGAGGAGAGGCCCTTGTCGAAGCTGTCGCCTGCGCACGCCTCGGCTCTGGCTGCGACGCTGATCGTGGCCGCGGCCGTTATCGGCACCGGCTGCGTCGGCGCTCCGCTCAGTAACGACGGCGATGGCGCCGGCAGCTCGTCGCGCCGCAAGTTCCCGCTCGACTCCGTGCCGACGGCGACCGTATCGATCAAAGAGCACGCCTTCCGCGTCTGGCTGGCGACCACGCCCGACCAACAGGCGGAGGGTTTGATGTTCGTGCCGGAAAGCGAGATCGCCGACGACCAGGGCATGCTGTTCGTGTTTCCGGACGAGCGGCCGCTTGGCTTCTGGATGAAGAACACCATCACGCCGCTCGACATCGCCTTCGCCCGCCTGGACGGCACGATCGTCACGATCCACACCATGCCGCCGCTGACGCTGGACACGTTCCCGTCGATCGAGCCGGCCATGTTTGCGCTGGAGGTCAAGGCCGGCACCTTCCAGCGGCTGGGCATCGCCGAAGGCGACACCCTGCTCATTCCCGACGCCGTATTCAAGACGCCGCCCTAGCACGACGAAGCCGGCTTAGCGGCGCGGACTTCTCTTGTCGCGCGGCTTTCTGCGCGCGCCACGCACCGCCTGCGCCGAGAGGACGCCGCATGCGCTCGGACGCCCAATGGCGCGTATTGCTCTATGACGCGGCCGGCCGCCGCAGCGAGTCGGTGCGCGCGGGCCTGCAGCAGCGCGGCCTGTCGGCCGAATGCGTCGAGTTCGACGGCAACGGCCCGCCGGCTGTCCCGCCGCTGACTGGGGCGGACACGGCCGTGTTGCTGCTGGACGGGAACGAACCCGAAAGCTGCGCCCAGCGCGTCCACGAACTGCTGGAGCAACTGGCGGCCGCCAAGGTCGCCACGCTGGTGTGGGGCGGGACGCTGCCGGACGCGGCGGGCGGACCGTTGACCGAGTACCTCGCGCCCGAGACGACCCTCGAGGAGGTCGTCGGCCGGCTCACCACGCTGGCCCGTTACGCCCCGCTGGTCCGCCGGCTGGACCAGGAGCTCCAGCACGTCCAGCGGCTCGGGCGCCAGCTCAGCCGCTACTTCGAGGAAGTCGACAAGGAGATGCGCCTGGCCGGACACCTGCAGCGCAGCTTCCTGCCACGCTTCCTGCCCGACATCCCGCCGCTGAAGTTCGCCTACATCTATCGTCCGGCGGCGTGGCTGAGCGGCGACATCTTCGACATCTTCCGCAGCGGCCAGCACGCCGGTCTGTTCATCGCGGACGCCATGGGGCACGGGGCCGCGGCGGGGCTGATGACGATGTTCATCCGCAAGTCGCTGACGCCCGGGGGCGGCGGCCGCCGCGCGCGGCGGCTCATCTCGCCGACCGAGGCGCTGGCCGTCCTGCACGAGGACCTGGCACGCCAGGAGCTGCCGAACGTCGAGTTCGTGACCGCGGAGTACGCGCTGATCAACACGCGGACGCTGGAGATGCGGGCGGCGCGCGGCGGACATCCGTACCCGCTGCGGATCGACGCTCGCGGCCGGATCCAGGAAATCCAGTCCGAGGGCGGGCTGCTGGGCATTCCGGGCCTGCGGCCGGACTTCGAAGAGGCGCGCCTGCAGCTTCAGCCCGGCGACAAGGTCGTCCTGTACACCGACGGGCTGGAGGACGCCTTCATCCTGGAGCGCGACCGGGAATCGCGGCAGGCGGCGTACACCGAGCTGCTTCACGACAGCGCGACGTTGGGCGCCACCGAGCTGGTCGAAGCGCTCGGCCAGTTCCTCGACCAACGCGAGGGCTGGCTCAATCCCGCCGACGACGTGACCGTGCTGGTGCTGGAGGTTCAGGGCTGACCGCCGGCAACGACCACGAACGGCCCGCGGCGCACGGCCGGCGGCGCACCGCCGGTGCGCCGATTGCGATGCTTTGCCTTTGCGACCGGGAGCTGCGATAGCTCTTGGAGCGCCGGTTCGGCAGCGTCAATTCGCCGCCCGAGGCGGCTGAAGGCCCCCCGCGTTCGCCCCAGGTTACACGCGTCCCACGGGAGGAGCGTCGGCCTCCGGCCGGCCATCGCGGCTCGCGCCCCGGCACGGCCGCTGGGTCTTCGCCCGGAGGGCGACCGACCGCGACCGCCCCATCCGAGCCCGAAGCGCCAGCGAGGGATTCACCGCCCGGCCGCAGAGCC
>Ga0073934_10003537_pt1 | contig 28466 bp, 27 predicted proteins | sample LarsenN4metaG_FD_76834 | JGI IMG/M metagenome (GOLD analysis project Ga0073934, IMG submission 76834) | Hot spring sediment bacterial and archeal communities from British Columbia, Canada, to study Microbial Dark Matter (Phase II) - Larsen... ... | reverse complement strand
GGCGGCTCCCCGCCTTTCTCCGCAGGCCCGTTCGTCTGGAGGAGGCCCGGGGCATCCTCCGCCGGCGCCTGGAACGGCGAGAGGCCGACTTCCTCGACCTGATGAGGCGGGCGGTGTACGGTGCGCCCCAGAGTCCGTACCGGCGCCTGCTGGAGCACGCCGGCTGCGCCTTTGACGATCTCGTCAGGCTCGTCGGGGAGGAGGGGTTGGAGGGAGCCCTGCACACCCTCTACCGCCAGGGCGTCTACCTGACGGTGGACGAGTTTAAGGGACGCCGGGCGGCGGTGCGCGGCAGCGCCACGATTTCCGCGGGCCCCGCGCTGCTCCGGAACCCGCACGCGGTCGTGCACATCCCGGCACAGACCAGCGGGAGCCGGGGAAGGCGGACGGCGGTCGGCATCGATCTGGCCGATGTGCGCGACGAGGCCGTCGACCTCACCCTATTCCTCGATGCCCGCGGAGGTACGGGGTGGGTCCACGCCTACTGGGGTGTGCCCGGCGGATCGTCGGTGCGCGCCCTCCTTCGCCTCGCCGCCGCGGGGGCCTCGCCCCGCCGGTGGTTCTCCCAGGTGGATCCCGCCGCGGCCGGCCTGCCCCGCCGCTACGCCTGGAGCATGGGGCTCGTGAGCTGGGGCGCCCGGCTGGCCGGCCGGTCGTTCGGCCCGGCCCAGCATGTCTCGCCGGAGGCGCCCGGGCCCATCGTCCGGTGGATGGGGGAGGTGCTCCGCAGCGGACGTGTCCCACATCTGCTGACCTTTGCCAGCGCGGCCGTCCGGATCGCGCAGGCGGTCCTCGAGGAGGGAGGGGAGATCGCCGGCGCGGTCTTTACGCTCTTCGGCGAGCCCGTGACGGCCGCGCGCCTGGCGGCGATCGCCCGGGTGGGGGCCCGTGCGGTCCCTTATTACGCGAGCGTGGAGTCCGGCCATATCGGGTACGGTTGTCTGTCGCCTGCAGCCCCCGATGACCTGCACATCCTCGAGGACCTCCACGCGGTCATCCAGCCCGGCCCGCAGGGGAATGGGGGAAGCCTGCCCGCCCAGGTCCTTCTGCTCACGTCGCTCCGGCCCACCGCGCCGTTCGTGCTGCTGAACGTCTCCTCCGGGGATCTGGCGACCATGGCCGCGCGGAGCTGCGGGTGCCCGCTGGAACGACTCGGGTGGACGAGGCACATGCACACGATCCGCAGCCCGGAGAAGCTCACGGCGGGCGGGATGACCTTTTTGGATGTCGATGTCATCCGGGTGCTGGAGAACGTGCTGCCCGGGCGCTTCGGCGGGGCTCCCACCGATTACCAGCTCGTGGAAGAGGAGGATCCCGACGGACGGCCGCGCCTCCGCCTCCTGGTCCATCCCGCGGTGGGGGAGGTGGACCCGGCCGCGGTGGCCAACACCTTCCTCGCAGCGCTCGGTGCCGGATCCGGCGCGGCCCGCGTGATGGAACTCCTCTGGCGCGGCGCCGGCCTGCTGCGCGTCGAACGACATCCCCCGCTGGTTGCGGCCTCGGGGAAGGTCCTGCACATTCATCAACAACGTCGGGAGGAGAGCTGATGCGGTTCGCGAGCGTCACGGGCCTGATCCTGGTCGCACTGCTGGGCGGCGCGCCCGCATCCGGACAGGGACCACCCTACTATGCTGGCCGGACGATCGAGATCATCGTCCCCTTCAGCCCCGGCGGCGGCGTCGATATTCAGTCGCGGTTCATGGCCGCCTATTTCGAGAAACACCTTCCCGGACATCCACGCGTGCTGGTGCGCAACATGCCCGGAGGCGGGGGCATTCTCGGGATGAACTTCTTCGCCTCCAGCGCGAAGCCCGACGGCACGCAGATGCTGGCCCTCTCCAGCGGGGCGTCGGCGATTCCGTACCTCCTGGGGGCGCCGGCGGTGCGCTACGACTTTCGGCAGTGGCGGCTGGTCGCCACCAACGGCGGCGGGGGAGTCATCTACACCGCGCCCCGCACGGGCGTGCGCAGGGCGGGGGACCTGCGCCACCCCAGCGAGCCGCTGGTCTACGGAGGGTTGAGCCCCATCGCGCTGGACCTGAACGTCCTGCTCCTGTTTGAGCTCCTCGGCGTTCCGGCCCGGGCGGTCTTCGGCTTTGAAGGGCGCGGGCCCGTGCTCCTCGCTTTCGAGCGCGGCGAGGTGAACATCGACCATCAGACAACCGCGGTTTACCGCTCGCAGGTCGTGCGGCTGGTCGAAGAGGGGAAGGCGATCCCGCTGCTGTCCTTCGGCCTGCTGGACGGCCGGGGACGGGTCCTCCGCGATCCCACGGCGCCCGAACTCCCGACCGTCTACGAGGTGTTTCAGCAGATGACCGGACGGAAGCCCGACGGGCTCCTGCGCTGGAAAGCCCTCCAGGCCGTTCTCGTCCCGTCCTTCACCTATAACAAGACCTTCTGGGTGCCGCAGGCGACGCCGGCCCAAGCCGTGAATGCGCTGTGGGACGCGGTGGCGCGCATGAGCGCGGATCCGCAGTTTCGCGCCCAGGGGCGCGCCATCCTGGAGGGGTATGCGCTGACCCGCGGGGACCGATCCGAGGGGGCCTTTCTCCGCAGCACGCGGGTGACGCTCGACGTGCAGCGGTTCATCAAGGATCTCCTGCGCGCGAAGTACAGTGTGGACATCTAACGGCCGACGGCGGCGTGCCGCAAACGCCGGAGGGCGGACCGGTGGGGGTCCGCCCTCCGCTGCCGCCGTTCCTACGGCGCCTCAGAACTCGTCCTCCATGCCACCCGCGCCGGGCATCGGCGGTGCGGCCTTCTTCTTCTCCCGCTTCTCCGCCACCAGCGCCTCGGTCGTCAGCAGCAGCCCCGCGACGCTGGCCGCGTTCTGCAGGGCCAGCCGGACGACCTTAGTCGGGTCGACGACGCCGGCCTTGACCATGTCGGTGAATTCCCCCGTCAGGACCTCGTAGCCCATGCGGCCGTTGCTGCGCTTCAGCCGCTCCACGATCAGGCTGCCCTCCGCCCCGGCGTTGGCCGCCAGCTGGCGGGTGGGCTCTTCCAGCGCCCGGCGGACGAGGCTCAGGCCGACCGCCTCATCGCCCTCCGCCTCCGTCTTGGCGAGGGAGTCCAGGGCGCGGATGTAGACCGTGCCGCCCCCGGGAACGATGCCTTCCTCCACGGCCGCCTTGGTGGCGTTGAGGGCGTCCTCGAAGCGGAGCTTCTTCTCCTTCATCTCGGTCTCGGTCGCCGCGCCCACCTTGATCTCGGCGACCCCGCCGGCCAGCTTGGCCAGCCGCTCCTGCAACTTCTCGCGGTCGTAGTCGCTGGTCGTGTCTTCGATCTCCTTCTTGATCTGGGCGATGCGCCCCTGGATGTCCTTGCGGTCGCCCTTGCCGCCGATCAGCGTCGTGTCCTCCTTGTCGGCCTTGACCCGGTCGAGGCGGCCGAGCATGTCCATCTCCACGCTCTCCAGCTTGATGCCGATGTCGTCGGAGATGACGCGGGCGCCGGTCAGGACCGCCATGTCCTGCAGCATCGCCTTGCGCCGGTCCCCGTAGCCCGGGGCCTTTACGGCCAGGCTGTGCAGGATTCCCCGCAGTTTGTTCACGACCAGCGTGGCCAGGGCCTCACCCTCGACCTCCTCGGCCACGACCACGAGGGGCTTGCCGGTGCGGATGACCTTCTCCATGAGCGGGACGATGTCGCGGGCCGCGCTGATCTTCTTGTCGCTGAGGAGGACGTAAGGCTCCTCCAGGACGGTCTCCATCTTGTCGGGGTCGGTGATGAAGTAGGGGGAGATGTAGCCGCGGTCGAACTGCATCCCCTCGACGACCTCCACGGTCGTCTCGATCCCCTTGCCCTCTTCGATGGTGATGACGCCGTCGCGGCCGACCTTGTCCATCGCGTCGGCGATGATCTCGCCGATCTCCTTGTCGTTGGCGGCGATACCGGCGACGTGGGCGATGTCCTGGTGACCCTCCACCTGGATCGAGGCGGTCTTGATGTGCTCGACCACCGCATCCACCGCCTTGTCGATGCCCCGCTTGAGGAGCATGGGGTTGGCGCCGGCGGCGACGTTCTTCAGGCCCTCGCGTACCATCGCCCAGGCGAGGACGGTGGCGGTGGTGGTCCCGTCGCCCGCCGCGTCGTTGGTCTTGCTGGCGACCTCCTTCACCAGCTGGGCACCCATGTTCTCGTAGGGATCTTCCAGTTCGATCTCCTTGGCGACGGTGACGCCGTCCTTGGTGATCGTGGGGGACCCCCATTTCTTTTCCAGGACGACGTTGCGACCCTTGGGACCCAGCGTGATCCGGACCGCACTGGCCACCTTCTCGACGCCCCGCTCCAGCGCGCGGCGGGCCGTCTCGTTATACAGCAGCAGCTTTGCCGGCATGCCTCCTGCCCTCCTGTAGAGTGAAATTGGGAAAGCGGATTAGCACTCTGCCATCCAGAGTGCTAGACATCCTTCCGCTATAGTGCCCCGCCCGGGAGGGGAAATCAACAGGGAGAATATCCCTGCCCCAGGCGGGGGTCGCATCTCTGACCCCCGAATTCACCATATTTCACCGATTTTCGCCCGCTTGCTGCCGATTCTAGGGTGCACGGCCCCCAGGAGGCCGCCCAGGCGCGTCGAATTGCGGGCTCAGAGCGATGCGAACCTGGCGGGTCCCGCTCACCATCATCCTGCTGCTGTTTGGCTTCTTCGCCGTGGCCCAGTGGCGGGCCGGGCGCCCTCTGCGCGCAGGGATGCAGCTGCCCTCTCAGCGCGTGGAGCAGCTCGCCCTCCTGCTGCGGCAGCAGGAGGATTCCCTGCGCTCCCTGGAAGGGGAGATCGCGCAGCTGGTGGACCGCCTGCGGGAGTACGAGCAGGCGATCAGCGCCGGCCGGGGTGCCGCGGAAGCGATGGCCGAGGAACTGGCGCAACTCCGCCTGCTCCTGGGCCTCGTGCCGGTGGAAGGGCCCGGCGTCGTTGTGCGTCTGGCCAGCCCGGAGGTCCCCGGCGGGGTCGTGCCGCTGGTCATGCGGGCGGCGGACCTCGCCGGGCTGGTCAACGAGCTGTGGTCCGCCGGGGCCGAGGCGGTGGCGGTCAACGGCGTGCGGGTCCTGGCCACCACCGGCTTCCGTGACCACGCCGGCGACATCCTGGTCGGGACCGTCGCCATGCGCGCGCCGTTTGTGATCGCGGCGATCGGCGAGCCGCTCGTGCTGGACACCGCCCTGCGCCTGCGCGGGGGATTTGTGGAGGGTCTCCGCTCAATCGGCCTGCGGGTCACCGTTCAGCGGCAGGATCTGATCCGGCTCGGCCCGCAGCGCGTCACCCCGATGTTCCGCCACGCCCGCCCGACTACCGTCCGCTAGAGACAGTCCGGATCCCCCAACGGCGGGACCGCGGTCTCCGCCGAGTAGGTTCGACTTCTCGGCAGTCGCGACCGCGGTCCCGAATCCCGTCCTGGAGAGGCTACCGCGCTTGCGCCGGAGCGGAGCCATTGTGTCGTCTTGTACCGTCGCGCCGGCGTTGCGGCTGCCCTCGTTGAGACGGGTACTTAGTATGGCAATGCGTCTCCCCGGTGTCAATCGGTCGGCTGGCAGACTATCGGAGGACCAACGGGATTATGCCCAATCCGCCGCCCGGTTACCCAATCCAGCCCCCGGAATCTCCGATCCGCAGCACCTCTTCGGGCGGCCGGCGGCGCACCTCCGGCCGTGCGCGTGGCGGTTCCCTGCCGGATTGGCGCCGGTTCCCGGCGCCTAGAACGGAAAGGCCAGGGGAAGCACCACCAGCATCAGGAGCGTCAGAATCGCTACCAGGGGCCATCCCGCGTGCGCATAGTCGGCCAGGCGGTAGCCGCCCGGGGCCATCACCAGGAGCATGGCCGGGTTGCTGAACGGGGTCAGCAGGCCCAGGCCGGTCGCCGCGATGATCGCCATGGCAAAGGGCAGCGGCGAAACGCCCAGCGCGGCCGCCGTATCGATGGCGACCGGCGCGAAGATGACGGGGAGGACGATGCTCGGCACAAAGTGCCCGACGGCCGTAGCCGCGATCAGAATCGCCGCCATCGCGCCGAAGGGCTGGGCGCCCATCACCCGGACCAGGGCGGTGGCCACGGCGCGGGCGGCGCCCGTGTGCTCCAGGGCGATCCCCAGGGGCACCAGCCCGCCGATCAGCACCAGCGCCCGCCAGTCGATGGCCCGGTAGGCCTCTTCGGTGGTCAGTCCCCCGGTGACGATGATGATCCCTGCCGCCACCACGGCGGCCACCGCCACCGGAACCCCCACAACGGTGAGGATCAACATGACCGTGAGCGCAAAGAGCGCGAAGGGCCGCCGGTCGATGCGATCGGCAGGGGTGATGTCGGCGTCGAACACGATGAAGTCGCGGTCCCCGCTCAGGATGGCGAGCGCCCGGCGCGCGCCCTGGATCAGCAGCCCGTCACCCTCCCGCAGGGGGAGATCGGCCAGCCGGGTGCGCACCGGCTTCCCCTCGCGCCACAGGGCCAGGACCGTGAGCCCGTAGCGCTCGCGGAAGCCGGCATCGCGCAGCGACCGGCCGGCCAGCGTCGACCGGGGCGAGACGATGGCCTCGGCGATCCCATGCTCGGGGGAATCCAGCCGCGGCACCGCCTCCGCCCGCTCCAGTTCCAGGCCAATGCGGGCGAGGGCCTCTGCCTGCAGCAATTCCTCCAGACGCCCCTCGATGATCAGCCGGTCGCCCGCGCGCAGGACCAGGGACTTTGCCGGCGCCGGGATCTGCTCGTCCCCGCGGGCCACCGCGACGACGGTAAGCGCGTAGGCCCGTCCGAACTCGCTCTCCTCAATGCTCCGGCCGACCAGCGGCGACCCGCGCGGGACGCGCGCCTCGAAGAGCCGTTCGCCCAGCCGGTAGACCTTGACCAGCCGGGCGCCGCGCCGGGCCGCGCGCAGCACCTCCTCCGCGGGATGGGCCGGCAGCAGCCGCCAGCCCACCGTGGCCATCCAGGCAATGCCCACCAGGAGCATCGGCAGCCCGACCGGCAGGAAGTCGAAGAGTCGCAGCGTCCCGACGCCCCGCCGCGCCAGGATGTCGGCAAGCAACAGGTTGGTGGGTCCGGCGATGAGCGTCAGGTTGCCGCCGAAGCGCGCGGCGAAGACGAGCGGGAGGAGGAGCAGGCTGGGACTGAGGCGCTGCCGGTGCGCCGTGGCCACCGTCACAGACAGCAGCACGCCCACGGCCGCCAGGTTGTTCATGAACGCGGCCAGCGTCCCCACCGTGGCCATCAGGATAACCAGCAGGCGGCGGTACGAGCGTCCGGCGGCGACCCGCAGCGGCTGGCTGGCCAGACTGCCGACCCCCGTGCGATCCAGGCCGGCGCTGATGACGAAGATGGCGGCGACCGCGATCAGGGCCGGGGAGCCGAAACCGGAGAAGGCTTCGTCCACGGTCACCAGCCCGCCGAGGGCGAGGGTGACGAGGAGTCCGAACGCCACCAGGTCCGGCGACCAGCGCCCCAGGGCGAGGGCGGCGATCCCCGCGGTCAGCAGACCGAGAGTGGCGATGCCGGGCGCGGTCAGACGCGCTCCACCGCCAGCGCGACCGCCTCGCCGCCGCCGATGCAGGCGCTGGCGATTCCGCGCCGTTTATCGTAGCGCTGCAGCGCGTGCAGCAGGGTGGCCAGGATTCGGGTGCCGCTGGCCCCGATGGGATGGCCCAGCGCCACGGCCCCGCCGTGTACGTTGACGCGCTCGGGATTCAACCGGAGGTCCCGCGTAGCTGCCAGGACGACGGAGGCGAACGCCTCGTTGATCTCCAGCAGGTCCACCTCGTCCAGCGTCCAGCCGATCCGGGCGAGCAGACGACGGATGGCGGCGGTCGGCTGCACCGTGAACCACTCCGGGGCCCCGGCGGCGCCGGCCTGCCCGACCACCCGGGCCAACGGCATCCGCCCCAGCCGGGCGGCGACGTCCGCGCCGGCGACCACCGCGGCCGCGGCGCCGTCGCTGATGCTGCTGCTGTTCGCCGCCGTCACGCTGCCGTCCGACTCAAAGGCGGGGGGCAACTGCGGGATCTTCTCGAAGTTCACGCGGCGGGGTTCCTCATCCTCCGCGACCGTGGTGCTCCCGTCGCGGCTCGCGGGGACCTCGACCGGGACGAGTTCGGCGGCAAATCCGCCTTCGTCCATGGCCCGCAGCGCCCGCCGGTAGCTCCGGACGGCGAACGCATCCTGCTCCTCGCGCGTGAAGCGGTACTCCCGGTTCAGCAATTCGCAGCACGCCCCCATGTGGATGCGCTTGTAGGCGTCCACCAATCCATCGCGGAGCATGGCATCCACCAGGGCGGCGTCGCCGAAGCGGTATCCGGTGCGGGCGCGCTCGAGCAGGTACGGCGCCAGGCTCATGCTTTCCATGCCGCCGGCGACGACGACGTCGGCATCCCCGCTCTGAATGGCCTGGGCGGCGAGCATCACCGCCTTGAGGCCGGAGCCGCACATCTTGTTGACCGTGGTCGCCGGGACGGTCTCCGGGAGGCCGGCGCCGATCGACGCCTGGCGCGCGGGGGCCTGGCCCAGCCCGGCAGAGAGCACGTTGCCCATGATGACCTCGTCCACCGTGTCGGGGGCCACGCCGGCCCGGTCCAGGGCCGCGCGGATCGCCACGGCGCCCAGGCGCGGCGCCGGCAGCGCGGAGAGTCCGCCGAGGAATCGCCCCACCGGCGTGCGCACCGCGCTCAGGATCACGACCTCGCGCATCGGGTCACCTCCGTCGGGCGTAACACTTGTAGTGTACCGCAAGGCTGCGGGCACGGCCCTTCCGCGCCGCCTTGACGGGCGGGGTCCGGCGGCACAGTGTAGAGGGAGATTGCGCGGGGCGATCCCGGCGCGACCACGGAGGAGTGCGGACATGAAGACGGTCTGGCGTCTGGAAGTGCCGCAGGTCGGCCTCGTCGTCCTGATGTTCCTGCTGGCGGCGGTGACGTGGCCGACCGCGCCGGAGCGGATCCCGGTGCAGTGGAATTTGCAGGGCGAGGTGTCCCGCTACGCCGGCCGCTGGGAAGGGCTGCTCCTCCTGCCGACCCTGGCCCTGTTCATCTACCTGTTTCTGCTCATCCTGCCGCGCATCGACCCCGCCCGCGCGAATTACGCCCGGTTCGCCGGCGCCTACACCGTGATCCGCTTTACCCTGCTCTCCCTGGTGGCGCTGGCGTACGGGGTGATCCACGTCTGGATCCGCGGCACGACCATTGATGTCGGTGCCGTGATCCTGCTCCTGGTGGGGATCACCCTCGTCGTCTTCGGTGCCGTCTCAAGCCAGTTGCGGCCCAACTGGTTCATCGGCATCCGCACGCCCTGGACCCTGACCAGCCAGGAGTCCTGGACCCAGACGCACCGGCTGGGCGGGTGGGTCTTCATGATTCTGGGACTGGGCCTGGTGGGCCTGACGATGCTGCGCACGCGCGCAGCCCTGGCGGCCTGGGCGGGAATCGGGGCGCTGGGCGTGGCGGTGCTGGTCGTCTACTCCTACCTGGTCTGGCGCGACGATCCCCACAAGGCCCCGCCGGCCGGCGGCGCTCGCGGCGCCTAGCGCGCTGCCCGCCCGTCAGCAGACAGCGGGTGCCGCGCTCTGCTAGAGTAACCGCGATGGTCCTCCACGACTTTCCCGTGGACGCGCAGGGAACTCTGGTGATCGGTGGAGTCCGCGCGCCGGACCTGGCCGCGGCCCACGGCACCCCGCTGCTCGTCATCGACGAGGCCCGCTTCCGGGACAACTGCCGCGCCTACCGCGACGCGCTCTCCGCGGCGTATCCGCAGAGCCAGCCGATCTATGCCAGCAAGGCCCTGTGTGTGATGGCCACCTGCCAGCTGGCCTACGCGGAAGGGCTGCACGTGGACGTGGCCTCCGCCGGGGAGATCCACACCGCCCGATCTGCCGGGCTGCCGGGGGAGGTCCTGCACTTCCACGGCAACAACAAGACGCCGGAGGAGTTGCGCTACGCCCTGGCGCAGGGGGTGGGGCGGATCATCGTCGACAACTTCTACGAACTGGACCTCCTCGACGCATTGACCCGGGGGAGCGCGGAACGCGTGCGCGTCCTGCTGCGCGTCACGCCGGGGATCGAGCCCTCCACGCATCAGGCCATCCGCACTGGGGGTGTGGATTCGAAGTTTGGGTTCGGGCTCGCCGACGGCGACGCCATGCGGGCCGTGCAGCGCGCTCTGGAGATTCCGGGGGTGGAGCTGTGCGGCCTGCACAGTCACATCGGGTCACAGATCTTCGACCTGGACCCGTTCCGCCTGGCCGCCCGAGCGGTCGTGGACGTCCTGGCGCAGGTGCGGCGGGAACTGGGGCTGATCCTGCCGGAACTCAACCTGGGCGGAGGGCTCGGGATTCGCTACGTGGCCGAGGATGCGCCGCCGACGATTGCGGCGTTTGTGCGGGGCCTCACCGAGGCGCTGGTCGCAGCGCTGGATGCGCACGGTCTGCCCCACCCGCGCCTCTTCCTGGAACCGGGGCGATCCGTCGTCGGCGACGCCGGCGTGACCCTGTACACGGTCGGGGCGATCAAGACGATCCCCGGCGTGCGCACCTACGCCTCCGTCGATGGCGGCATGTTCGAGAACCCGCGTCCCGCCCTCTACGGCGCGCGCTACACCGCGGTCGCGGCCGACCGGGCCCAGGCACCCGCCGCTGAGTCCGTGACGATCGCCGGGCGGTGCTGCGAGTCGGGGGATGTGCTCATCTGGCACGCCGACCTGCCCGCGCTGCATCCCGGCGACCTGCTGGCCGTCTTTTCCACTGGAGCGTACACCTATTCCATGGCGAGCAATTACAATCGGTTCCCGCGGCCGGCCGTGGTTCTCGCCGGGGAGGGCCGGGCGCGGGTGGTGGTGGCCCGGGAGACTTACGACGACCTCATCCGGCAGGACCGGCCGCTGAGTTGATCCTGCCGTCCGCCGCCACACTGCTGTTTCGCGCCCTCGCCCTGCTGATCGCCGCGCCGTTCCACGAGTTTGCCCACGGCTATGCCGCCGCCCAGCTGGGGGACCCGACACCGCGGCGGGCCGGACGGCTGACCCTGAACCCGCTGGCTCACCTCGACCCCCTGGGCACGATTCTGCTCCTGGTGTTCGGATTCGGGTGGGCGAAGCCGGTGCCGATTGATCCCACGTACTTCCCGAACTGGCGGCGCGGTCTCCTGACCGTCGCCGCGGCGGGGCCGGTGGCCAACGTGGTCCTGGCGATTCTCTTCGGCTTCCCCTTCAAGATCGGGCTGGCCAGCCCCGACGGTCCGGGCGGCGGGCTGCTGCTCACCATCGTGCTGATCAACGCCGTGCTGGCGATCTTCAACCTGATTCCGATTCCTCCGCTCGACGGCTCGAAGATCCTCGTCGGCATCCTGCCGGGGCAACTCGGTCTGGCCTACGCCCGGCTGTCGGCCTTCGGGCCGCTGCTGCTCCTGCTGCTGCTCATCGCGCCGGCCCGCGTCCTCGGCGCCCTGATCGACCGGCCGCTGGCGTGGCTGGTCTGGCTGGCCACCGGGCTGCGTTTCAGCCTCTGAGACGGCGCTCGGGCGTTGGGACAGGAATTCCCGACCGCCATCGCGTAATCAGGAATGGCTGACATCGTGGTGGGCCGCTGTCCGTCGTGACCGAGACCCGAGCCGAACCCTTCGTCGTCCACACCGCCACGTTCGAAGGTCCGCTGGATCAACTGCTCCGGCTTGCCCAGCAGGGGCAGGTGGACCTCAAGGTCCTTCCCCTCGCGGAGATTGCCGCCGCATACGTGGCTCACGCCCGACGCGCCTTTGACGTCGAGGAGGCCACCGAACACCTCTGGATGCTGGCTGCGCTGGTGGAACTGAAGGCCCGGGCGCTGCTGCCGCAGGCGCCGCCTGTCGAGGAGACGCCGGCCGAGCCCCCCGGGGACCTGGAGAGCCTGCTGGAGGAGCGCCTGGCCCAGTACCGGGCCTTCAAGGACGTGACCACGGCCCTCCGGGCGTTGGAGGCGTACCAGCAGCGCGTCTTCCTGCATCCGGCCGAAGAACCGGAGGAACCGCTGCTCAGCGGAGTTGCCCTCCCGGATCTCTTCCGGGCGTTCCAGGAGGTCCTGGCGCGCGGCCGGGAGCGGGGCGTGGAGGTCCCGCGGGAGGGCATCAGCGTGGCGGAGCGCATGACCGCGGTCCTCGCGCTCCTGGTGGCTGCTCCCGAGGGCGTCCCCTTCGATGCGCTGTTCCCCGCCGGGGCGACCCGCCTGGAGATCGTCGTGACATTTCTGGCGCTGCTCGAACTCATTCGTTTGGTACGGGTGCGGGTGCGGCAGGAGGAGCGCTTCGGCGCGATCCGGGTCTTCGCCCTGGCGGCCAGGGGGCGCGGGGGCGGCGAGAGCGGATGATCGACCCGCAGATCCGCGAGATTGTCAACGCGGTCGAGTGCGTGTTGCTGGTCAGCGGCGAACCCGTCCGCCTGGAGCAGCTGGCCGATGCGGTCCAGGCCCCCACGGAGGCCGTGGCCGCTGCGCTGGACGTGCTTCACCAGGAGTACGCGGGGCGCGGGCTGGAGATTCAGACCGTCGCCGGTGGATACCAGCTGGGGACGCGGCCGACCTACGCGGAGGCCGTCCGCCGCTACCTGGGGGCCGCGGCCCGCGAACCCCTGTCACAGGCAGCGCTGGAGACGCTGGCGATCGTGGCCTACCGGCAGCCGATTACCCGGCCGGAGATTGAGGCCCTGCGGGGGGTGCGCAGCGAGCATATCCTGGAACGCCTGGAGGAGCGCCGGCTGATCCGCGTGGTGGGACGGAAGGAGACGGTGGGCCGGCCGATGCTCTACGCGACCACGGAGAGCTTCCTCCGCTACTTCGGCCTGCGCGACCTGGCCGACCTGCCGCCGCTGGAAGCGTTTGCCCACCTGGCCGCCACGCCTGACGCCGGAGCGTCCCCATCAGCGGAGGCGCTGCCGTCGGAGACCGGTTCGCCCGGCGACCCATGAGGCGGCTTCCGCTGACGCTCGGCATTGTGATCGCGGTTCTGGGGACGGTTCGCCCGGTCACCGCGGCTCCCGCTGGATCCCCAACCGCTCCTATCGTCGGCGGCACGGTGGGGACCGTCCCGCCGGTTTTTGCCGCGTCGGCCATCCTGATGGACGCGCGCACCGGGGCCGTCCTCTTCGCGCAAAATGCTGATGTCCGACGCCCGCCCGCCAGCACCACCAAGATCCTGACGGCGATCCTGGTCCTGGAGCGGCTGCGCCTCGAGCAGATGGTTCCCATCTCGCCGCGCGCGGCAGGGCAGCGCTCGGGCAGTGCGATCGGGCTCGAGGCCGGCGAGCAGTGGCGCGTGGCGGACCTGTTGCGCGCGATGCTGCTGGCTTCGGCCAACGACGCGGCGGTCGCGCTGGCGGAGGCCGCGGCCGGATCGGTCGAACAGTTCGCGCTCTTGATGAACGCGAGAGCGCGTGCGCTCGGCGCGCGCTCCAGCACCTTCACGGTCCCGCACGGACTCTACCACCCGCAGCACCTGACCACCGCGCGAGACCTGGCCATCATCACGCGCGACGCCTTACGCCATCCGGTCTTCGCCGACCTGGTGCGGCAGCGGACCTTCACCTGGATGCGGCACGGCGCGCCCCCGCGTATGGTCGTCAACCGGAACAGACTCCTCTGGCGCTTGCCGGGCGCGGACGGGGTGAAGACCGGGTGGATCCGGCAGTCCGGTCCGAGCCTGGTGGCGTCGGCGACGCGGGGCGGGTGGCAGGTGATCGGCGTCGTGCTGGACAGTCCCGACCTCTTCGGGGACGCGGCGCGCCTGCTGGAGTTTGGGTTCGCGCACTTCCGGCTGATCCGCGTGGCGGCGCGGGATACGGTGCTGGCCCGCCGGCCGGTGTCGGGTGCGGAGCAGGTCGTCGCCGCCGCGGTGCCCGACGATGTGTTCGTGGTGCTGCCGCGGACCGCGGCGCTGCGCTGGGAGATCCGCCTGCGCTCCAATCTCACCGCGCCGATTGCCCGGGGCGCACCGGTCGGCGAACTGATGATCTACGCCGACGACCGGCTCGTAGCCCGCGCGCCCGTCGTGGCCGCCGAGGATGTGCAGGCCCGGTCTCTGTGGCGGACGGTCGTGGCGTGGATGCGCGGATTAGTCGGCCGGCCCGCGCCGGTGTATGGCGGCTAGCGCGCCGCTCCTTCGCTCCCTCCTCTTCGTTCCCGGCGACCAACCCCGCATGCACGCCCGGGCCCGCACCGCCGGCGCCGATGCCATCATCCTCGACCTCGAAGACGGCGTGGCACCGCCGCACAAGGCGGCGGCCCGCGAGCACATCGCCCGGGCTCTAGCCGAGGGCTTTCCGCCCCGCCTGCGCGTCTACGTGCGCCCGAATGCCGCGGCGTCAGGACTGTTCGAGACCGACCTGCTGGCCGTGCTGGGCGATCGGGTGACGGGGATTGTCCTGCCCAAGGTGGCGGGCGCGGACGAGGTCCAGGACGCCGACGCCTGGCTGCGCGCGGTGGAGATCGCACGGGGGATGCCCGCGGGAAGCCTCCGCTTCATCGTGCTGATTGAGACTCCCCCCGCGGTCCTGGAGACCCGCGCTATCGCGGCGGCGAGTCCGCGGGTGGTCGGCGTTGCCTTCGGGGCGGACGACCTGGCGGCCGGCATGGGGTTGCCGCGGGCCGCCGCCGATGTGGCCTATCCCCGGGCCCACGTCGCGCTCGCGGCCCACGCGGCGGGCGTGGAGGCCATCGACATCGTCTACACCGCCGTGCACGATCTGGACGGGTGCCGGGCGGAGGCCCGCGCCGCCCGGGCGCTCGGCTACACGGGCAAGCAGGTCATTCACCCGCGGCAGGTCGCGGTGGCCAACGAGGTCTTTGCCCCGACTCCCGAGGAGGTGGCCTGGGCGCAGGCCGTGATCGGCGCCTTGGAAGCGGCGCCGCGCGGTGTGATCATGGTGGAGGGGAGGATGGTGGATGCGCCGGTGATCCGCCAGGCGCGCCGGGTGCTCGAACGGGCAGCGCTGGTGGCCGAGCGGGGAGGTGCGCCGGCGGGAGGCACGGGCTAGGACCATGGACCCCAAGCGCCTGTACCGCTCCCGGGAGGATCGCTGGATCGGCGGGGTCTGCGGCGGCCTCGGCCGGTTTCTCCAGGTGGATCCCGCGCCCATCCGCCTCGGGTTCATCGCGCTCTCGCTCTGGGACGGGATCGGGGTGCTCGTCTACCTGGTCATGCTGCTGGTGGTGCCCGAGGAACCGTCCACGCAGGTGGTGACCGACCCGCTCGTGCCGCAGGAGCACGGGGCGGAGGATCCGGAGGCGCGCCGGCTGCGCACGCTGGGGGTCATCCTGCTGCTCGGCGGCGTCTACCTGCTGATTCGCGATGTCAACCTGCTCTCCCAGGCCGGGGAGCGTATCGCGGCGCTCGCGCTCATCGTCGGCGGCTTCCTCATCCTGCTGCTGCGGCCCGGGCGCATCTAGTACCTGGTGCCTTGCGGGCAGGCCTGTATTTCATTATTTTACAAATGTCTAATCATTGCCGTCCTGGAGGGATCGGGCCATGCCGGAGGAGACCCGCGCGGACATCCTGGAGGACCTGGTCGAGTTCTACAAAGCCCTCTCCGACCGCACGCGCCTGCGCATCGTCGGGCTGCTGGCCGAGCGGCCGCGCTACGTCCAGGAACTCGCCGACGCACTGGGCGTAAGCGCCCCGACGGTCTCGCACCATCTCTTCCGGCTGCGCGCGGCCGGGCTGGTCGCCGCGGGCCGGCAGACCACGCAGGTCTACTACCGGCTGGAGACGGACCGGATCCGGCGGTGGTCGCGGGGGTTGTTGGGTGAGCCGGCGGTTCGCCCGAGGGACGAGCGGGCGTGCGTCCGGCAGGCCTTCTTTGACGGCGACCGGCTGCGCCGGTTGCCTGCCAACCCGCGGAAGCGGATCCTGGCCCTGGAGGAGGTTGCCCGGCACTTCGCGCCCGGGCAGCGCTATACCGAGCGCGAGGTGGATACCGTGCTGAAGCGCATCGCCTACGATCACTGCGAAGTGCGGCGCGCGCTGGTGGATGACCGGCTGATGGTCCGGGCACGGGGGATCTACCAGCGGACGGCGCCGGTGGGGTAGCTCAGGCGATGCGGCTGCCCAGTTCCGCCTCGGCGTCGGGACGGAGCAGGACGATCCGCCCGCCCTGCTCCACCGCGCCCAGGACGAGCACCTCACTCTCGAAGTCGGCGATGCGCCGGGGAGGGAAGTTGGTCACGGCGACCACCTGCCGGCCCAGCAACTCGTCTTTCGTGTAGAAGGGGCGGACCGCGGCGGAGGAACGCCGCGTGCCGTAGGGACCGAAGTCAATGAGCAACTGGTATGAGGGTTTGCGGGCCTTCGTGAAATCGTCCACCCGGACGATCCGCCCGACCCGCATCTCGACGCGTTCGAAGTCGCTTGGGGCGATCCGGTTCATGTCAGGGCGTTTCCGCCGCAGCCCGGGGAAGTCCTGCCCGGCCCGCGGGTGCGCCGCGGCGGGCGTGCTGCTGGTGCTCGTCCTGGCTGCGCTCGGCAGTGCCGACCGCGTCGCGGCCGCCGGGAGTTTTCCGCTCGTCCTGCGCGATGCGCTCGGCCGCCGGGTCGTCGTGGCCGGGCCGCCGCGGCGCATCATTTCCGTCGCTCCGAGCGTCACCGAGATCCTCTTTGTCCTGGGCGCGGGCGAGCGGGTCGTGGGGGTCAGCGATGCCGACGACTATCCGCCCGATGTGCGCAAGAAGGTCCGGGTGGGCGGCGTCGTAGTGAATGCCGAGCGGATCCTCTCGCTGCGGCCGGACCTCGTGGTCGGCGTGGCCGGGCTGCAGCGCGAGCAACTGGAACGGCTCATCCGCCTCGGGCTTCCGGTCCTGGCGGTGGACGCGCGCAGTCTCGAAGAGACGCTGGCGCAGATCGCGCTGCTCGGCCGGGTGACGGACCGGGCCGCGGCAGGGGAGCGGGTCGTGGCGGGGCTGCGCGCGCGCGTGGCGGCCGTGGCCCGGCGCACGCAGGGACGGCCGCGGCCGCGGGTGTACGTGGAGATCTGGGATGAGCCGCTGCAGACCGCGGCCCGCGGCACATTCATCGACGACCTGCTCGGGCGTGCCGGAGGCCGCAACCTCTTCCCGGATCTCGCCGGCTGGCCCCGGATCACGCCGGAGGCGGTCATCCGCCGGGATCCCGAAGTTATCCTCCTCACCTACTCCGGGCTCCGGCGAATGGCCGCGCGGGCGGGGTGGGGAGGGGTGACGGCGATCCGCCGCGGCCGCCTCCACGAACTCGACCCCGACCTGGTCTCCCGGCCCGGCCCGCGGCTTGTGGACGGCCTGGAGCGGATTGCCCGGCTGCTCCACCCGGAGGCCTACGCCGGGCCATGAGCACGACGCAACGCCCCGCCGTGGCTGTTTCCGGTCTCTCTGTGCGGTTTGGCACGGACCTGGCGCTGCAGGACGTCACCCTGCACGTTCCGGCCGGGGAGTTTGTCGCCGTGATCGGACCCAACGGGGCCGGGAAGACGACGCTGCTGCGCGCCATCGCGGGCGTGCTGCAGCCGGAGGCCGGGGCCGTACAGGTGGACGGGTGGGAGGCCGGACGCCTTTCCCCACGCGGGCGGGCGCAGCTCATGGCGGTCGTGCCGCAGGTCGAGGGCCCGCCGCCCGGCTTCACCGTGGCGGAGGCCGTGTTGATGGGCCGCATGCCGCACCTGCACCGGATCGCCCCGGTCGGGGCGGCCGATCATGACCACGCCGACCTGGCCATGCACCGGGCGCGCGTGGCGCACCTGCGCGACCGCCTCGTGGAAACCCTAAGCGGCGGGGAGCGGCAGCGCGTGCTCATCGCCCGGGCGCTGGCCCAGGACGCGCGCATCCTGCTGCTGGACGAACCTACCGCGCACCTGGACATCGCGGTCCAACTGGAAATCATGGACCTGCTGGCCGAGCTCCACCGCGGCGGGCTCACGCTGGTAGCGGCGCTGCACGACCTCAACCTGGCGGCGCAGTACTGCCGTCTGATCGTCCTGCTGGACCGGGGGCGCATCGCCGCGGCGGGTCCGCCGGAGGAGGTCTTGACTCCGGTGGTCCTGCAGCGGGTCTATGGGGCTGCCGTGATCATCCGCCCGCACCCCGCCGGCGGCCGCCCCCACATCACCGTGGTGGGGAGGAGGGCCGCCTTGGGCGCGGAGAATCCGACAGCGGCGGTGCAGCAGCAACGGCGGCGGGTCGTGGTGGCCATCGATGGGCCGGCGGGGGCCGGCAAGTCCACGGTGGCCCGGTCGCTGGCCCGGCACCTCGGGTTCCGGTACGTCAACACCGGCTGGATGTACCGGGCCGTGGCGCGGGAGGCCCTGCGCCGCGGCATCTCCCTGCGCGACGCCGCGGCGCTGGCTGAGATCGCCCGCACGCTGCGCATGGAGTTCCAGGAGACGGAGGCGGGCCCTGCGATCTTCGCCGACGGCGAGGAGGTGACGGAGGCGGTGGGCGCGCCGTCCGTCAGCGAGGCGGCGTCGGTGGTCAGCGCGCATGCCGCCGTGCGCGAGGCCCTGGTGGAGCGGCAGCGGCGCCTGGGCGCCGACGGTGGTATTGTCATGGAAGGCCGGGACATCGGCACGGTGGTCTTTCCGGACGCGGAAGTAAAGCTCTACGTGACCGCGGCCCTGGAGGAGCGCGTGCGGCGCCGCTTGCAGGAACTGCGCAAGCGCGGGGAGACGGTATCCGTGGACGAGGTCCGGGCTGCGGAGGAGGAACGAGACCGGCGGGATCGGGAGCGCGTCCATTCCCCGCTGCGCGTCGCGCCCGACGCCACCGTGGTGGACACGACCGGCCGCTCTCCCGAGGACGTGGTCAAGGAGGTCCTGGCAATCTACCGGAGGCGGACGGATGTGGTATAGGCTCAACCGCTTCTTCTTCCGGGTGTGGTTCAGCCTGGCGTTCGGCTTCCGCATCGAAGGGCGGCAGCACGAACCGCGGCCACCGTACATTCTGGTCGCCAACCACGCCAGCGCCGTGGACATCCCGCTCGTGGCGATCGCCGCCCGCGCGCCGGTGGCCTTCGCGGCCAAGGGCGACCTGCTGAAGATCCCGGCCGTGGCGTGGTGGATCCGATCGGTGGGCAGCTTCTTCGTCCGCCGCGGGGAACCGGACCGAGAAGCGGTGCGGACGGCGCTCGGGCTTCTCGGCCGGGGAAGGGTCGTGGGGATCTTCGCCGAGGGGACGCGGAGTCTCGACGGGCGGCTGCAGCCGTTCGAGGAAGGCGCCGCCTACCTGGCCCTCAAGGCCGGCGTGCCGGTCCTGCCCGTCGGCATCGCCGGCAGCCACCGGACGATGCCGGTCGGCGCCCGCGGCGTGCGCCGCTCTCCCGTGCTGGTGCGGATCGGTCCGCCGCTGGCGGTGCCCCGGGCCGTCGGGCGGCTGGCCCGCGATGTGATCCTGGAGTGGACGCGCCGCCTGCGGCAGGCGGTCGCGGAGCTGCTGCCCCCCGAGCAGCGTCCCCTGACTGATCCGGCCCTCGAGACGACCTACAGCCAGCGCTCGCGGCCGCGGTAGTAGACCGCGGGCGCATGGGGAAACCGGGCGCGGAAGCGGCGGTACCGCTCACGCAAGATCTGGAACCGCCGATCCGATGAGCGCAGGCGCGTGTGCGGATACCGGATCAGGTAGTGCTCCAGCCACCACATGTTCCGCCGGTTGAATCGCCAGTCGTACCGGAGCCGCCGCAGGTCCACCAGCGCATAGCCGACCAAGCGCCCCGTGAAGTCCACATACGGATCGTAGTAACTCCACACGAGATCCCGAATCGTCCGGAAGACGGGACGGCGCCCGTGCAGGCCCGCGTCCCGCGAGCGCGCCACCGCGCCCCACCGGCCGCGGTGGCGGAAGACGAAGAGGACGTGGTCCAGATCGTCCTGCGAATCCAGACTGACCACCAGCGGCGGGTAACCGTGCTGCTCGAGGATGACCGCGGCGACCAGCGCGGCCTCCATGCAGTGCGTCTCCCCGTCCCGGATGACCTGTCGGAAGGAGCGCAGGGTTTTCCCGACGCGGCGGTGGTTGTAGCGCAGCCCCACATTGAGGAACCGCTGCACCTGCCGCGGGGTCCGGTACCGGGCGATGATCGCGCGCTCCCGCCGGGTGAAGGCGCTGTGGGGCGGGGGGCCTGGGCTGGGGCGGGGGGCTATCCGCCTTCCGGCCAGGGCGCCAAAACCTCCAGGGCTTGTGGGACCACGGTAAAGGTCGCTGGCACCCGGCCGATGGGCTCGCCATCCGCCTGGACCGTGAGCGCGGTATCGCTGGAGACCGTGACGGTCGTCGCCTCCGCAACTTCAACCTTGGGATGCAGGACGTGCGTTCCCGAGAACGTCTTGGGCAGGAGCCGCAGGACCTCGAACTTGGTGACGTTGCCGATCACCACCAGTTCAAAGCGGCCGTCGTCCGCCCGCGCCCCGGGACAGAGACGCATCCCGCCGGCGGCGCGCAGGGTGTTTCCCACGCAGACCATGAAGAGCCGCTCCCGCCGGGTGGTCCCGTTCAGCGCGATCTCCATGTCCACGGGACTGTAGGTCGCCAGCATCTTCAGGATAGCCAGCACGTACATCAGCGTGCCGGGGAGCGACGCGCCCCGCCATTCGTCCGCCTGCCGGGCGACCTCTCCCCCGAATCCGACGGTGCCGATCGTCAGGTAGTGCCGGGTCGCCTCGCCCCCACCGTCCGCCGCACAGCGGATGTGTCCCACGTCCACGCGCCGCCTCGTACTGCGGAGGAGCAACTCCGCGGCCACCAGCGGATCATAGGGAAGACCGGCGGCCGCGGCAAAGTCGCTGCCCCGTCCCGCCGGCACGATCGCCAGCGCCGGGCTGCGGCTCCCGGCCTGCAGCAGACCGTTGGCCGTCCAGTGGACCGTCCCGTCCCCGCCGACCGCGAGCACGATGTCATATCCCTCGCGGGCCGCGCCCGCGGCGAGATCCGCTTCGTGTCCGCGGTGCTCGGCCGTGACGTCGGTGATCGCCCAGCCGCCCGCCGTCAGGTGGGCCCGGACCTCCGGCCAGACGCGGCGCGCCCGGCCGCCGCCGGCGATGGGATTAATGATGGCAAGGGCCCGCATGCCGCTTACACCCGCCCGCTCTGCTTCAGGTGCGCCGTGGCGAAGTTCTCGCTCCCAGCGCTGGCCATGGCCGCCGAGGCGGAGAGTTCCAGGCAGAGAGTGGCGGCCGCGACGATCTGCGCCAGGCGGTAGGCGCTCCCCGGGCCGGTGCAGCCCAGCAGCGACAGGAAGGCCCGCGCGTAGGGGAGGGTGGCGCCGCCGCCCACAGTCCCCACCTCCAGGCTGGAGAGCCGGATCGCCAGATGGATTCCCTCGGGCGTGCGCTCCAGGACGTCGTGCGCCATGCTGCTCGTGCCGATCATCCCCAGATCCTGTCCCGTGGCCGCGAAGATCGCCGCGATGGCCGAGGCGGGGGTGAAGGCCGCGGACTGCATGTCGCTGGCCAGGCTGCCATGGACGCCGGCGTGCTCCAGCGCGACCAGGTCGTCCGCCGTGGTCCGCAGGACTCGCTGGAGGATCTCCTCGGGCAGAGTGGCGTGCGCCAGCACGGTCTTGCCGTGGCCGCCGGCGATGTAGTAGAGGCCGCTCGGCTTCTTGTCGCCGCCCATGTTCGCTTCGAGGAAGACACGCTGGGGCGCAATACCTGCTTCCGGCGGAAACCGCTTGAGGATGAACTCGTGGTTCAGGGCGTGGGAGTTGCGGGTGATCATGTTGAGCCCGGCCGCGTCGCCAGTCGTGTAGCGGTAGAGGACGTGGCAGGACGCGCCGACGACGTGCGTGTCCACTTCCCACAGCAGCGCGTGCCGGCTGAGCCGGGCCGCGCCCCCCACGCGTTCGCGCAGGAGGGGGTTCTCGGGGTCGCGGAGCCAGGCGCGCATCGCGGGAACCCGGGCGGCCACCCACCGGGCGAACGCGACCGCCTCTTCCGTGGTGCTGAAGACAAAGCAGGAGTCCCGGGTCATGCGGTCCGCCAGGATGTGCGTCCGGACGCCGCCGGCGGCGAAGACGGCGGTGATGCCCCGCAGCATCGAGGCAGAGAGGCCGCCTTCCGTATGGGCCAGGGGGACGTAGACCTCCTCCGTGGCGCGGCCCTCCTCCACCAGTTGGCCGGTCTCGGGGTGGACATGGTACCGGCCCAGGGTGAGGCGGAGGGGGCCGACGATCCCGACCGGCAGCACCATGTGCGCGGTGAGGGCCTCCAGCGCACCGCCGAACTCTTCCGGCGGACGGGGGAACTCGAAGACGAAGTTGTGCGTGGGCTGCCACGCGGGCAGGGCGCGGACTGCCGCCTGGCGCTCGGCGATCTGATCGGGCGTGTTCTTGCGCGGCCAGAGATACCGGCGCTCGTTCTTTCCGCTCCCCGGGGCCGGGGAGGGGGAGGCGGGCCGCGAGGCGACCCTGGGCCGGCGGCTCACGCGCCTGCGGGAGCGGGAGATGGGGCGGGGGCGGCGTTGCACAGCAGCGTTAATACGCAGCCGAAGCAGCGCGGGAGCGCGAGACTCCCCAGGTGCAGCGTGGTCCGGGACTGCGGAGCCTCCGGGGCGTCCTGCGCGCCGCCGGAATCCGCCGTCGGGGCGTCCCCGGGCGGGCCACCGCCGGTCAGGCCGATGCGCTTGCTGAAGTACTCCAACTCGCCCCACAGCCGGGAGAGGAACCCGTTCCCGTCGAAGCCCAGGGCGTCGCAGTCGCCGCGCAGTCGGTCCTCCATGGCGTGCATGATGCGGAACAGTTCGTCGCGCATCTCCACGAGTCCCCGGCGGCGGACGGGATCCATCGTCGGGACGTTGCGGCGCAGGTAGTGCTCCGCGAAGGCCTGGTGCCGGGACTCGTCTACCAGGATCCGGGCGGACATACGCCCGAAGAGGCCTTCGCTCTGCGCATCGGCGAACCACTGGTAGAAGAGCTTGGCGAACAGGTCGCTGATGAGAATCCCCCAGACCCAGTCCACGCGGTCCCCGGTGCGCAGCCGGTGGTGGTAGCGCAGCATCTCCGGCAACTCCCGCAGTCCGACCGGGTGGTGCTCCAGTTTGCGGTAGAGCCGGGTGAGCGCCTCAAAGTGTCTGGCCTCGTCCATGATGAACGACGCCAGGTAGATTTGGGCGGTCGTCTCCCCCGCCTCCATCAGTTGGGGCAGGACGTTCGCGGCGCCCACCATGGCCGTCTGCTCCCCCAGGTAGACGGGGGTGAGCATATGCGCCAGCGCCTGATTCTGCCGTGGGGTCATCTGCAGGGACTGGCCCCAGTCCAGGTCCCGGGAGGTCCACTGCATTTTGGCGGCCTTGTGGAAGAGATTGATGAGCAGGTCCTCCTCCAGGTCGGGGAAGATGCGCACAACGCCGCGGATCCCGGAGGCGCGCCGCTCGGCCGGACGGTTACTCACTATGAGGGCATTATACGCAAAATGGCCGGTGGTGTCCTGTTTCCTGCTATCGTAAGGCCGTGAACAGGGCTGTAAAGGACCCTTCGAATATTCTGTCGGTGGAAGTGCTGGCCCCGCTGCTGGCCGTGCGGGGTCCGGGGCGCTCGCGCGAGTGGGCGGAGGCCCGGGCCGAGGCCTTCCGGCTGTGGGCGCTGCTGGACGCCATCGCCGGGCGGTTCCGCGGCCGCGCTACGGTGTACATCGTTGACCCGCTCTCCCCGCAGGGGCTGCTGCGCCTTCTCCGCCACCGCATCCGGCGCTTTCCCGCTTTTGTCATCGGGGGGCGGGAGGTTGTGACGGGGTGGGACCTGGAGAGCATCGCCCGCCGGATCGAATGGTGGACGGGCGCGGACGGGACGGGCACAGACCCGTCGGGCGAGGACCGGCCGGGCACGCAACAGCCTGCGGGGCCCGAGGAACGCTGACCGTGGTTGCCCCCGGGTAGGGCCGCTGCTACCCTGGGGGAGACAAGGGGCCGGCGTCGTCTGGAGCGCACGATGGAGATCATTGTCGCCAAACACATGGGGTTCTGCGGCGGGGTAAAGCGCGCCGTCGAGATGGCCCAAGGGGCCGCCCGGCAGGCCCAGGGGCCGGTCTTTACCTGGGGCCCGCTGATCCACAACCCCCAGGTCGTGCAGAAGCTCCAGGCGGAGGGGGTGCGCGTCACCGAAGCCCTGGAGGACCTGTCCGGGGAGGCCTTCGTGGTTTCGGCCTACGGCGTCGAGCACGCCGTCCTGGACCGCGCCAGGGAACGGGGGATGCGCGTCGTGGACGCCACGTGCCCCGTGGTCATCCGGGCCCACCAGCTCGCCTACAAACTCGCCGAGGAGGGCTACCAGCTCATCGTCGTCGGCGACCACGGGCACCCCGAGATGGTCACCCTCAAGGAGGTCCTGGGCGACCGGGTGACCATCGTGCACACGCTGGAGGAGGCGCGCCGGGTCAAAGTTCGGGGCAAGGTCGGCGTGCTGTCGCAAACCACCCAGTCGCTGGAAAACTTCCGGCAGATCGTGGCCGACCTGGCCGTCCGCACGAAGGAGCTCAAGGTGCTGAACACCCTCTGTCCGGCGATCACCGTCCGCCAGGAAGAGGCGGAACGCCTGGTGGAGGAGGTGGACGCCCTGGTGGTCATCGGCGGCCACGGCTCCAGCAACACGACCCGCCTCTCCGAACTGGGACGGTCCCACCGCGTGCACACTTTCCACATCGAGGTACCTGACGAACTCCAGCCGCAGTGGTTCGACGGCGTGGAGAAGGTCGGCATCATGTCCGGCGCCTCAACGCCGGACTGGATCATTACCCAGGTCCTGCACCGCCTCCAGGAGATCGGAGAGGCCCAGGACGCCCGCGCTCAGGCCGCCCGCGCCGCCACCGCCGATACCGCCGCCTCCTGACGGCGGCTCCACGATTATGAGTCTGCCATGAGTCTCCCGGTCGTCGCTATCGTCGGCCGCCCGAATGTGGGTAAGTCCGCCCTCTTCAACCGGCTGATCGGCCGCCGGCAGGCGATCGTCGAGGAGACGCCGGGGCTCACGCGCGACCGTCTCTACGGGGAGTGCACCTGGGAGGGGCGGACCTTTCACCTGGTGGACACCGGAGGCCTTGTCTCGGGACGGGCGGAAGCCCTGCCCGCGGAGGTCCGCCGTCAAACCCTGCGCGCCGTGGATGAGGCGGACGTCCTCCTGCTGATCGTGGACGCCCGCGCCGGCCTGCTGCCCGAGGACGCCGAGGCCGCAGAGGTGCTGCGCCAGACCCACAAGCCGGTGCTGCTCGTGGCCAATAAGGTGGATGATCCTCGCCATATGGGCGGGATTTACGAATTCCACGCTCTTGGCCTCGGCGACCCGCTGGGCGTCTCCGCGCACCACGGCACCGGAACGGGGGACCTGCTGGACGAGGTCGTCACGCTGCTCCCGCCTGCGGAGGAAGGGGCGGCGGAGGCAGCGGGTACGCGCGTGGCGGTGATCGGCCGCCCCAACGTGGGCAAGTCCTCCCTGGTCAACGCGGTGCTGGGGGAGGACCGGGTGATCGTCGCGGAGCAGCCCGGGACCACCCGGGACGCCGTGGACACCCATCTGGAATACGCCGGGCGCCGGTTCGTCTTCGTGGACACGGCGGGGCTGCGCCGGCCGTCGCGGGTGGGGGGAGCCATCGAACGCTACAGCGTGAGCCGCACACACGCTGCGCTCGAGCGCGCGGAGGTGGCGATCCTGGTGCTGGACGCCGCCGAAGGCGCCCCAGACCAGGATCAGCACATCGCCCGGGACGTCGTGGACGCGGGGCGCGCGCTGGTCGTGGCCGTGAACAAGTGGGACCTGGTTCCAGACGACGTGAAGGTGCGGGACGCGGTGCTCCGGAGCATCCGCCGTGCCCTGCGCTTTGTCGCCCACGCTCCGCTGCAGACGATCTCCGCGAAGGAGCGGACGGGGGTGCGCGAACTCCTGGAGGTGACCACACGCGTCGCCGACGCCTACGCCCTGCGCATCGCCACCGGACCGCTCAACCGCGCGGTCGAGGCGGTGGAAGCGGCGACCCCGCCTCCGGCGGATGCGCGGGGCCGCCGGGTCAAGATCCTCTACGCGACGCAGGTGCGCGCCGCGCCCCCGACGATCGTGCTGTTCGTAAACGATCCGGAGCTCATGCCGGAGCAATACCTGCGCCACCTGGAGCGCGTCCTGCGGCGCTCCTTTCCATTGGCGGGCGCCCCGCTGCGCTTCGTCCTGCGCGGCCGGGGCGCCCGCGCGACAAAGGTCCGGCCTGGCTGATCGGCGGAGTCCTCTCGCTGTACCCTCGTCTGCTGAAGCCCACTCCTCTTCCGTTGTCCGCAGCACGGGCCGGTGCTACACTCGGTTCGAGCGTCGGGCCGTAGCGCAGCTTGGTAGCGCGCCTGAATGGGGTTCAGGAGGTCCCCGGTTCAAGTCCGGGCGGCCCGACCATTCTACTTACATCGTTCCTGCAACGTAGCGTCCACCGTTCTTCACGAGACCCAGGACGGACATCATCCGCAGCCTGTTCGGGTCTTCCTCTACCTGCTCAGTGCCGGAATCCAGACCTTCGCGCAGGTGGGCCCGCCGCTGGTCATCGCCGCGATCTTTCTGATCCTCTTGCTGGCGTTCCGGCGATAGGGAGCGAGGAGCGAGGCCATTGACCTTTGCGGCACCCGAAACCGGGGTAATCAAGAAGTGTGAGAGATGCGGATCTGCTCTGGAGATGGATCGGGCGTGAGTTCCGCGCGGCGCGGCGCCGGCTCGCTGCGGCCGACCTGGAGATCGCCCGCATCGTGCGCATGGTTAGCCTCGGTCTGCCGCCCGGGACGGTGATCGGGCAGGACCCGGCTCCGGGGATCAGAGTCCGGGCCTCCTGGGTCAAAGTCGTCCTCTGGGTGACCGTTCGCCCTGCCGAAGGCGCCTCTCCCAGCGATGCGCGCGGCGGCTGAGCGTGCTTGAGTTGCGCCAGTTGCTCGGTCAGGCTGCGGATGCGGCGCGACATGCCCTGCAGGATCCTGTAGGCGAATGACGGATCCTCGTGGACCCGCCGGAGAAATGTGCGCTTGTCCAGGGTCAGCACGCGGCAGGGACCTTTTGCCCGCGCCGTGGCCGAGCGGGCCTGACGGTCAAAGAGGGCCATCTCGCCGAAATCCCCCGCCGTCAGTTCCCTGAGCGTGACCTCACCGCCTTCTTCAGTCAGGATCTCCACCCGGCCGGCCTGGACACGTACATGCACTGGCCGGGCTCGCCCTGGCGGCAGATGATCTGACCGTCGGCGTACCGCCCAGAAAGCGGGGATCGAGCGTCCGGTAGAAGACTTCCTCGTAGGGGGCGCTCCCGGTGAACATGTCCCACAGGACCATGCTCATCCGTCTGGCTGCCCCGGGTGCCGCCTGCTCCTGCGCCGCCATCTGCAGGGTCCCACGCAGGAAGGGCGCGATGGCTTTGAGCCGGTGGACGACACCGAAGATCAGCCCCGAATCCGTTGTCCCGCGCGATGGCCCGGTAGGTCGGCCAGTAGTGCCGGCGGAAGTCCCCGGCGGCCACACCGCTGAAGACGGCGGTGCGGGCGGCCGCCTTGGCGGTGCGGTAGGCCGCGCCGATGCCATCTTTGTACAGGCGGGTGACGCCGCAGTCGCCGACCAGGACGATGCGGTCGGCAAACGGCAGCGCTGCGGCGCGAATGGTGATCTTGGGTGAACAGTGGCACGCGCCCTGCTGCGGGTCGGTCCCCGGAGGGGAACAGCGCCGCACCGCCGGACTGGCAAAGAACGCGGTGATGAGGTCGCGATCGATGTCCTGTCCCAGGAGACAGACCGTCAGATAGTCGCCCTTGGGGATGACGGCGGCCATGTCCAGGCGCGGGATGTTCAGCATGAACAGGTGCATGGAGCTGCCGAAATGGCGGGTGATGGCATCTCTCCCGAGGTTGATCCCGGTGATGTACGCTTTGGTGGTCTCATAGGGGCGCGAGGTGAGCCCCAGCCGCTCGAACAGCTGCCAGCCGATGGAGTTGACGCCGGTTGCCCCGACGATCAGGTCGTAGACCGTTTCCGTGCCTGCAGGCGGACCATGGGCCGCCCGTCCTGGAGCCCAACGTCGGTCTGGACGACCGTGTCGGGAAGCTCGATACCTTCCACGGCCAGGGCCTGGACGAGGGATTCCGACACGATCCCGCCGCACATGTTGCAGCCGGCGGGCCCCGGCTTGGCGAAGTCCCGCGGTTCATAGATGTCAACGTGTCCGCCCCCCGCCCTTACGAAGTCGCCGACCGCCGGGGGAGGAGGACGAACATCGGGCGCAGGACTGATTCGGGAAGGATCAGGACGTGACTCCGTTCAGCCGAGCGGGTATCGTGGTCGGCGCGCTCGCCGTCCTCGCGGGGGTGACGGCTCTGCTCGTGCGGCCGGGGACCGCGCAGGTGGCGCTCGTCGTCCCGCTGATGCTCGGGCCCGTGGCGATGCTGCTGGGGGTGGCGGCGTTCGTCACCCGGGAGGGTGTCCGCGCCGCGGCGGTCTCCTTTGCGCTCGGGGTTGCCGCGCTCGGCCTCGGATTCCTGGCGGTCCTCGTGGGAATTGGGCGCGGCTGATCGGTCGGGGCCGACCCG
>Ga0073934_10003536_pt1 | contig 28478 bp, 24 predicted proteins | sample LarsenN4metaG_FD_76834 | JGI IMG/M metagenome (GOLD analysis project Ga0073934, IMG submission 76834) | Hot spring sediment bacterial and archeal communities from British Columbia, Canada, to study Microbial Dark Matter (Phase II) - Larsen... ... | reverse complement strand
GCCGGTGCACTACCTGTGCGACGAGGGCGCCGGCTGGCTGCCCGACCTCGACGACATCCGGCGCAAGATCACGCCGCGCACGCGCGGCATCATCGTCTGCAACCCGAACAACCCGACCGGCGCGCTGTACCCCGACGACCTGCTCAAGGGCATTCTCGAAGTCGCGCGCCAGCACCAGCTCGTGGTGCTGGCCGACGAGATCTACGACAAGACGCTGTACGACGGCGTCACGCACACCAGCCTGGCCTCGCTGGCCGACGACGTGCTCGTCATCACCTTCAACGGCCTGTCCAAGAACTACCGCTCCTGCGGCTACCGCGCCGGCTGGATGGTGGTGAGCGGCGAGAAGCGCCACGCGCGCGACTACATCGAGGGCCTGAACATGCTGGCCTCGCTGCGCCTGTGCAGCAACACGCCGGGTCAGCTGGCGATCCAGACCGCGCTCGGCGGCTACCAGAGCATCAAGGATCTCGTCGCGCCCGCCGGGCGGCTGTACCACCAGCGTGCGCTGGCCTACGACATGCTCACGCAGATCCCGGGCGTGAGCCTGGTCAAGCCGAAGGCGGCGCTGTACATGTTCCCGCGCCTGGACCCCAAGGTCTACCCGATCGCCGACGACCAGCAGTTCGCCTACGAGCTGCTGGCCGAGGAGAAGGTGCTGATCGTGCAGGGCACCGGCTTCAACTGGGTGGCGCACGACCACTTCCGCATGGTCTTCCTGCCCAACGTCGACGACCTGGGCGAGGCGATCCGGCGCATCGAGCGCTTCCTCGCCGGCTACCGCAAACGTCACTCCGCATGAGCATCAAGCCGATTCGCGTGGGCCTGCTCGGCCTGGGCACCGTGGGGGCGGGCGTGTTCAAGGTGCTGGCCCGCAACCGCGAGGAGATCCAGCGCCGTGCCGGCCGCGCCATCGAGATCGCGGCCGTGCACCGGCGCGACCTGGACGCGGCGCGCGCCGTCGTCGGCACGTCGGCGCGCGTCGAGGCCGATCCGCTGTCCATCATCCGCGACCCGTCGATCGAGATCGTCGTCGAGCTGATCGGCGGCACCGACATCGCGCGCCGCCTCGTGCTCGAGGCCATCGCGCACGGCAAGCACGTGGTCACCGCCAACAAGGCGCTGCTCGCGGTGCACGGCAGCGAGATCTTCGAGGCCGCGCGCCAGCAGGGCGTGATGGTCGCCTTCGAGGCCGCGGTGGCCGGCGGCGTGCCGATCATCAAGGCGCTGCGCGAGGGGCTGAGCGCCAACCGCATCGAGTGGATCGCCGGCATCATCAACGGCACCACCAACTTCATCCTCTCGGAGATGCGCAGCAAGGGGCTCGACTTCGGCGTCGTGCTGAAGGAGGCGCAGCGCCTGGGCTACGCCGAGGCCGACCCGCGCACCGACATCGAGGGCATCGACGCCGCGCACAAGGCCACCATCATGAGCGCCATCGCGTTCGGCGTGCCGGTGCAGTTCGAGCGTGCCTACGTCGAGGGCATCGGGGCGCTGCAGGCGGCCGACATCCGCTACGCCGAGCAGCTCGGCTACCGCACCAAGCTGCTCGGCCTGACGCGACGGAGGGCTGGGGGCATCGAGCTGCGCGTGCACCCGACGCTGATCCCGGCCGAACGCCTGATCGCCAACGTCGAGGGCGCCATGAACGCGGTCATGGTGCACGGCGACGCCGTGGGCAGCACGCTCTTCTACGGCAAAGGCGCCGGCGCCGAGCCCACCGCCAGCGCGGTGGTGGCCGACCTCGTCGACGTGACGCGCCTGCACACCGCCGACCCCGACCACCGCGTGCCGCACCTGGCCTTCCAGCCGGGTGCGCTGGCCGCCACGCCGATCCTGCCGATCGACGAGGTCATCACCGCGTTCTACCTGCGCCTGCGCGTGGCCGACGAGAAGGGCGTGCTGGCCAGCATCACGCGCATCCTGGCCGACAACGACATCTCGATCGACGCCATCCTGCAGCGCCCCGGCGCCGAAGGCGACGGCGGCAGGGGCCTCGCCGGGGGCGAGGGCAAGACCGACCTGATCATCCTCACGCACGACACGGTGGAAGGCCGCATGCGCGCTGCGCTGGCGCAGATGCAGGCGCTGGCCACCGTGCTGGCGCCGATCGTGCGCATCCGCAAGGAAGAGCTGCCTTGAAGTACCTCAGCACGCGCGGCGACGCCACGCCGCGCGGCTTCTCGGACATCCTGCTCGAGGGCCTGGCCCCCGACGGCGGCCTGTACCTGCCCGAGCGCTACCCGCGCGTCGACGCCGCCACGCTGGCGCGCTGGCGCGGCCTGCCCTACGCCGAGCTGGCGATCGAGGTGCTGAGTCTCTACATCGACGACATCCCGCGCGCCAACCTCGAGCGCCTGGTGCGCGCCACCTACACCGAGGCGACCTTCGGCACCCGCGAGATCACGCCGCTGGCCAAGCTCGAAGACGGCCTCTTCGTGCAGGCCCTGTCCAACGGCCCCACGCTGGCCTTCAAGGACATGGCCATGCAGCTGCTCGGCGCGCTCTTCGAGTACGAGCTTGGCCGGCGCGGCGAGCACCTCAACATCCTCGGCGCCACGAGCGGCGACACCGGCAGCGCCGCCGAGTACGCGATGCGCGGCAAGCGTGGCATCGCCGTCTTCATGCTCAGCCCGCACGGCCGCATGAGCCCGTTCCAGCAGGCCCAGATGTTCAGCCTGCAGGACCCGAACATCCACAACCTGGCCATCGAAGGCGTGTTCGACGACTGTCAGGACATCGTCAAGGCGGTCAGCAACGACCTGGACTTCAAGCGCCGCCACCGCATCGGCACCGTCAACTCGATCAACTGGGCGCGCCTGCTCGCGCAGGTGGTCTACTACTTCGCCGGCTACTTCGCCGCCACGAAGGCCGACGACGAACGCGTCAGCTTCGCCGTGCCGAGCGGCAACTTCGGCAACATCTGCGCCGGCCACGTGGCACGCATGATGGGGCTGCCGATCCACCGGCTGGTGCTCGCCACCAACGAGAACGACGTGCTCGACGAGTTCTTCCGCACCGGCACCTACCGGCCGCGCCCGACGCACGAGACCCACGAGACCTCGAGCCCGAGCATGGACATCAGCAAGGCGAGCAACTTCGAGCGCTTCGTCTTCGACCTGCTCGGGCGCGACGGCGCGCGCGTCAGGCAGCTGTTCGGCGAGCGGCTCGCGCGCGACGGCGGCTTCACGCTCACGCGCGAGGAGCACGCGCGCATCGCGGACTTCGGCTTCGTCTCGGGCAGGAGCACGCATGCCGACCGGCTGGCGACGATCCGCGCCACCTGGCAGCACGCGCGGCGCCTGATCGACACGCACACCGCCGACGGCCTCAAGGTGGCGCGCGTGCATCGCGACCCCGGCGTGCCGATGATCGTGCTCGAGACCGCGCTGCCGGCCAAGTTCGCTGGCACCATCGAAGAAGCGCTCGGCCCCGGCGCGCCGAAGCCTGCAGTGCCGCCTTCGCTGCGCGACCTGGAGTCGCGCCCGCGCCGCTTCAGCGTGCTGCCGGCCGACGCGGCACGCGTCAAGCGCTTCATCGAGGAGCACGCGGCGTGAACGCGCCGGCGGCTCGGTCGGTCCGTCCGCTGCTGCCGCTGGACGAGGCACTGGCACGGCTCGCCGAAGGCAGCCGCGCGTTCCTCATCACCGAGACCGAATCGGTCGGCACCTTCGACGCGCTCGGCCGCGTGCTCGCTGCCGACGTGCCCTCGCTGCTCGACGTGCCGCCCGAGGACAACAGCTCGATGGACGGCTACGCCGTTCGCGCTGCCGACGTGCCGGCGCCCGGCACGGTGCTGCCGGTGTCGCAGCGCGTGCCCGCCGGCTTGGTCGGCGCGCCGCTCGCGCCCGGCAGCGCGGCGCGCATCTTCACCGGCGCGCAGATTCCGCGTGGCGCCGACGCCGTGGTGCTGCAGGAGCAGACCGAAGCCATCGCCGCCGCCGACGGCGCCGGGCTCGGCGCCGTCCGCATCGACGCCGTGCCCGAGCCCGGCCAGTGGATCCGTCGCCGCGGCGAGGACGTGGTCAAGGGCGCGGCCGTGCTGCGCGCCGGTGCGCGCCTGACGCCGCAGTCGCTCGGCATGGCGGCCTCGGTCGGCGCGGCCAATCTGACCGTGCTGCGCCGCCCGCGCGTGGCCATCTTCTCCACCGGCGACGAGCTGCGCATGCCCGGCGAGCCGCTGCCGCCGGGCGCCATCTACAACTCCAACCGCTTCACGCTGCGCGCGCTGCTCGAGGCGGCCGGCTGCGTGGTGCACGACCTCGGCATCGTGGCCGACAAGCTCGACGCCACGCGCGCCGCGCTGCGCGAGGCCGCCGTTGGCAATCACCTCATCGTCACCTGCGGCGGCGTCGGGGTCGGCGAGGAAGACCACCTGAAGCCCGCCGTGCAGGCCGAGGGCCGGCTCGAGAACTGGCAGATCGCCATCAAGCCGGGCAAGCCGCTCGCCTTCGGCGCGGTGCGGCGGGGCCCGGGCGGGCCGGGCGCGCCGGGCGGTGAGGCGCTCTTCATCGGCCTGCCGGGCAACCCGGTGTCGGCCTTCGTCACGCATGTGCTGTGCGTCAACACGGTGCTGCGCGTGCTGCAGGGCCAACCCCCTGAGCTGCCGCGTGCGGTGCCGCTGCGCGCCGGCTTCGACTGGCCCAAGCCCGACAAGCGGCGCGAGTTCCTGCGCGCGCGCATCGCCGACGACGGCACGCTCGAACTCTTCCCCAACCAGAGCTCGGGCGTGCTGACCTCGGTGGTGTGGGCCGACGGCCTCGTGGACAACCCGCCGGGCCAGCGCATCGCGCGCGGCGATGTCGTACGCTTCCTGCCTCTGCACGAACTGCTGGCGCGATGACGATCCGGGTCCAGGTGCGCTACTTCGCCGCGCTGCGCGAGGCGCTCGGTCCGTCCGAGACGGTGGAGCTGCCCGCCGGCGCCACGCTCGGCGCGCTGCGCGACATGCTGCTCTCGCGCGGCGGCCGCCATGCCGAGGCGCTGGCGCGCGGCCGCGCGCTGCGCTGCGCGCTCGACCAGGTGATGAGCGACGAGTCCGTTCCGCTGCGCGACGGCGCCGAGGTGGCGTTCTTCCCGCCGGTCACCGGAGGCTGAACATGGCTGGCGCGCGCGTCTTCTCGGTTTCGATCCAGACCGCCGATTTCGACCTCGGCGCCGAGGTGGCCGCGCTGCGCGCCGCCGACCACGGCGTCGGCGCGGTGGCGAGCTTCGTCGGCACCGTGCGCGCCTCGAGCGACGGCAGCGCGGTCAGCGCGATGGAGCTCGAGCACTACCCGGGCATGACCGAGAAGGCCATCGAAGCGATGATCGACGAGGCCGCGCGCCGCTTCGACATCCGCGCCGCGCGTGTCGTGCACCGCGTGGGGCCGCTGATGCCGGGCGACCAGATCGTGCTCGTCGCCGTCACGTCGGCGCACCGCGGCCAGGCCTTCCAGGCCTGCGAGTTCCTGATGGACTACCTGAAGACGCAGGCGCCGTTCTGGAAGAAGGAGACCACGCCGCAGGGCGCACGCTGGGTCGACGCGCGCGTGGCCGACGACGCGGCGCTCGCGCGCTGGGGCATCGAGGCGGGGAACGTGCGTTGACGAGGCGCATGCGGCGATGAGCGAGGCGCTCGCCCCCACGGCCCTGCGCAGCGCCTTCGGCCGCTTCGCCACCGGCGTGACCATCGTCACCTGCCGCGACGCCGACGGGCAGTCGGTGGGCCTGACGGCCAACTCGTTCAGCTCGCTGTCGCTCGACCCGCCGTTGCTGCTGTGGTCGCTGCGGCGCGAGAGCCCGAGCCTGCCGGCCTTCGAGGCGGCGTCGCACTTCGTGGTCAACGTGCTCGCCGAGACGCAGGTCGACCTGTCGCGCTCGTTCGCGAGCCGGCGCGCCGACAAGTTCGCCGACGGGTCGTGGAGCGAAGGCCTGGGCGGCGCGCCCGTGCTCGCCGGCTGCGCCGCGGTGTTCGAGTGCAGCACCGAGCAGCGGCTCGACGGCGGCGACCACCGCCTCTTCATCGGCCGCGTGCTGCGAATCGCCGATCTGGGCGTGGCGCCGCTCGTGTTCCACGGCGGGCACTACCGCATGCTGGGGGAGGTGCTGTGAATCCCGGGGGCCAGCGCATCGAAGCCAAGTGGATCGACGCCTTCGTCGAGGTGTTCCGCCTGTGCGGCGTGCAGCCGGGCGAGGCCTGCGCGATCCTGGCCGAGACGCAGTCGCGCGCGGTGCTCGTGCAGCTCGCCGAACTCGCGCTGGCGCGGCTCGGCGCGCGCTGGTTCCACGTGACCGTGCCGACGCCGCGCGTCAGCGCGCCGGTGCCGGTGCGCTCGACGGGCGCGTCCGACGCGATCGGCGGCTTGGCACCGGTGGTGCAGGCACTGGCGGCGAGCTGCTTCGTCGTCGACTGCACGGTCGAGGGGTTGCAGCACGCCGCCGAACTGCCGCAGATCCTGGCCGGCGGCGCGCGCGTGCTGGTGGTGAGCAACGAACACCCGGAGATCCTCGAGCGCACGCTGCCGCGCGCCGAAGACGAGGCGCCGGTGCGCGAGGCCATGCGCAGGCTGCGCGCGGCGCGCCGCATGCGCGTGTCGTCGACCGCCGGCAGCGAGCTGACGGTCGAACTGAGCGGCGCGCGGGTCGGCGGCGTGTGGGGCTTCACCAGCAAGCCGGGCACGCTCACGCACTGGCCGGCCGGGCTGGTGCTGGCGTTCCCCGCGGCCGGCAGCGTGAACGGCAGGCTCGTCATGGCGCCGGGCGACGTCAACCTCACCTTCAAGCGCTACCTCGCCGACGCGGTGACGCTCGCCATCGAGAACGACCATGTCGTGGCCATCGAAGGCGCCGGCGTCGATGCCGAGCTGATGCGCGGCTACTTCGCGGCCTGGGGCGACCGTTCCGCGTACGCCGTGTCGCACGTCGGCTGGGGCCTCAACCGGCGCGCGCGCTGGGACGCGATGGCCTTCTACGACAAGGCCGACTTCAACGGCACCGAGCTGCGCGCCTTTGCCGGCAACTTCCTGTACTCCACCGGCGCCAACGAGGTGGCGGGGCGCCACACGCTCGGCCACTTCGACCTGCCACTGCGCGGCTGCACCGTGGAGCTCGACGGCGTGGCGGTGGTGCGCGACGGGGAGCTCGTGTGACCACGCTGATCACCGATGCCCCGCTGGCGCACGAGCGCTTCGAGGCGCCGGGCGGCGCGCGCGGCCCGCTCGTCGTGCTGCTGCACGGCATCGGTGGCGGGCGGCTCGCCTGGCGCTCCACCGGCGAGGCGATGGCGCGCGCGGGCTACGTGGCGCTGGCGGTCGATCAGCCCGGCTACGGCCTCTCGCCGCCGCTCGAGCCCTTCACGCTCGCCGGCGTGGCCGAGCGCGTGCGCGCGCTCGTCGAGTGGAGCGGCGAGAAGTCGAGCGGCGGGAAGCGCGCCGTGATCGTCGGCCACAGCATGGGCGGCATGGTCGCGCAGGAGCTCGTTGCCGCGGCGCCGGCGTGCGTGCGCGCGCTCGTGCTCGCCGCCACCTCGCCCGCCTTCGGCCCGCCGGGCGGCGACTGGCAGCAGCAGTTCCTGCAATCGCGCTTCGCGCCGCTCGATGCCGGGCGCGGCATGGCCGGCCTCGCGGCCGAGCTGGTGCCGGCGATGGTGGGAAGCGCGGCCAGCGCGGCCGACGTCGACGCCGCCCGCGAGCTGATGGCTTCGGTGCCCGAGGCCACGTACCGCGCCGCGTTGTCCGCGCTCGTGCGCTTCGACCGCCGCGACGCGCTGCCGCGCATCGCCGTGCCCACGCTCGTCATCACCGGCGAAGAAGACCGCACCGCGTCGCCCGAGGTGGCGCGCAAGATGGCGGCGCGCATCGCCGGCGCGAAGCTCGTCGTGCTGCCTTCGACCGGCCACCTCGCGATGCTCGAGAACGCTGCGGCCTTCGACGCCGCGCTGCTCGCCTTCCTGGAGACCTTGCCATGAGCGCCGCGCCCGAAACCGCCCGCCGCTACGTGCCCTCGCACATCGCCGGCAACCCGGCGTCCCTCACGCCCGAGCAGCGCGAGCTGATCGGCCGCGCCGCCGAGCTCGGCCCGGCCTTCGCAGCGCGCGCCGAGCGCCACGACCGCGAGGCGAGTTTCCCGTTCGAGAACTACGCCGACCTGCGCGCCGCCGGGCTGCTCGCCATCTGCGTGCCCAAGGCACACGGCGGCCTGGGCGCCGACTTCGCCACCTACGTGATGGTGGCGGCCGAAGTGGGCCGCTGGTGCGGCGCGACGGCGCTGTCGTACAACATGCACGTCAGCTCGTGCATGTGGAGCGGCTTCATCGCCGATGCGCTCGACATGACCGCCGCGCAGCGCGCCGAGCACGAGCGTTTCCGCGCGCGGCACTACGCGCGCATCGTCGAGGAAGGCAAGGTCTACGCGCAGCCCTTCTCCGAGGGTGGCGCGGCGGCCGCGGGGGCCGCGCCCTGGGGCACCATCGCGCGCGCGGTCGACGGCGGCTACGTCGTCAACGGGCGCAAGATCTTCGCCTCGCTGGCCGGCGCGGCCGACTGGTACGGCGTGCTGTGCACGCTGGAGCGACCGGGACAGGAAGGCCGCGGCTCGCGGCGCGACTCGATGTACCTGGCGGTGCCGGCCGATGCCAGCGGCCTGCGCATCTACGGCGACTGGGATCCGCTGGGCATGCGCGGCACGGTGAGCCGCAACCTCGAGTTCAAGGACGTGTTCGTGCCGCACGACGCGCGCCTGATGCCCGAGGGCCTGTACTTCCAGGCCGCGAGCCGCTACCCGCACATGTTCGCCACGCTGTCGCCCACCTACATGGGCATCGCGCAGGCGGCCTACGACTTCACGGTGTTGTACCTGCGCGCCGAGGTGCCGGGCATGCCGCCGGTGCGCCGCCGCATGTACCCGACCAAGCAGCACGCGGTGGCCGAGATGCGCATCAAGCTCGAGGCGACGCGGGCGCTCTTCCTGCAGAACGCGCGCGACGCGCGCATCGACCCCGACAAGGACGCGCGCATGCGCCTCTACGCGGCGCACTACACGATCATGGAGAACGCCAACGACTTGGCGCGCCTGGCCATCCGCACCTGCGGCGGGCAGAGCATGCTCAAGAGCCTGCCGCTGGAGCGCCTGTACCGCGACTCGCGCTGCGGCTCGCTGATGCTGCCGTGGACCGCCGAGCTGTGCATCGACCGCCTGGGCCGCGAGTGCCTGTACGAGGCGGGCGAGAGTGACGAAGAGCTCGAAGCCTGAGGCGGCGCACTTCGCGGCGGGCATCGCGCCGGCGCTGCTCGACGCGGCGCGCGCGCGTTTCGACGCCGAGGGCGTCGCGCCACGCGCCATCGTGGCCTGGCTCGGGCACAACGGCTGGGAGATGCTGGCGGCGCTCCCGGAGTGCGAGCGCCGCGGCGCGGTGCTGATGCCGCTGAACTGGCGGCTTGCGGCGCCCGAACTCGCGCGGCTGCTTCGACATGCCGGAGCGGGGCACCTGATGCACGGGCCTGGGCTGGAGGACGCCGCGGCCGCGCTGCGCGCGCAGGTCACGCTGACGCCCGGGCCTGCCGAGGGCGTCGCGCCGGGCGACCTGCTGCTCGTCTACACCTCGGGCACCACCGGCGAGCCCAAGGGCGCGCTGCACACGGTGCCAGGCATGCTCGCCAACCGCGCCGCGGCGATCGACGCGCAGGGTTTCGATCAGCGCACGCGCGTGCTCGCGGTGCTGCCGCTGTTCCACGTCGGCGGCCTGTGCATCCAGACGCTGCCGGTGCTGGCCGCGGGCGGCGCCTTGAAGCTGCACGCGCGTTTCGACCCCGCGGCCTGGTTCGACGACGTCGCCGCCTGGCGGCCGACGACGAGCCTGCTCGTGCCGGCGGTGATGCGCGCGCTGATCGAGCACCCGCGCTGGCGCAGCGCCGACCTGTCGTCGCTGCAGTTCGTGAACAGCGGCTCGCAGATCGTGCCGCGCGCGCTGATCGAGGCCTTCCACGCGCGCGGCGTGCCGGTGGCGCAGGTCTACGGCAGCACCGAGACCGGCCCGGTCTCGATCGTGCTGCGGCCCGGCGAGGCGCTCGGCCACGTCGGTCACGCCGGCCGCCCGGCGCAGGGCGTGGAGGTGCGGCTGGCGGCCGACGGCGAGGTGCTGGTCCGCGCGCCGAACCTGCTGCGCGCGTACCACCGCGGCCGCGAGCCGGCGTTCGACGCCGAAGGCTTCTTCCACACCGGCGACCTGGCCGTGCGGCACGCCGACGGCTGCTACGAGATCGTCGGCCGCAGCAAGGAGCTGATCATCTCGGGCGGCGAGAACATCCACCCGGCCGAGATCGAGCAGCTCGTGGCCGAGCGGCCCGAGGTGGCCGACTGCGCCGTGGTCGGCCTGCCCGATGCGCGCTGGGGCGAGGTGCCGGTGCTCGCGATCGTGCTGCGCGCGGGCTGCACGCTCGACCACGATGCGCTGCAGGCGCTCTTCGACGCGCGCCTCGCGCGCTTCAAGCACCCGCGGCAGGTGAGCGTGGTCGCCGAGCTGCCACGCACCGCGCTCGGCAAGGTGCAGCGGCCGCTGCTGGCCGAGCGGCTCGCGCGGTCGGCGCGGTCGGCGTGATCGGCGTGAACGTCGGCCGCTTCGCACCTTCGCCCACCGGGCCGCTGCACGCCGGCTCGCTGGTGGCCGCGCTCGGCAGCTGGCTCGATGCGCGTGCGGCGCGCGGGCGCTGGCTGGTGCGCATCGAAGACGTCGACACGGCGCGTTGCCTGCCCGGCCTCGACGAGGTGATCCTGCAGCAGCTCGCGCGCTGCGGCCTCGTCGCCGACGAGCCGCCGATCAGGCAATCGACGCGCGGCGCGGCCTATTCCGCAGCGCTGGCGCGCCTGCGCGAGCGTGGCCTCGCCTACGACTGCGGCTGCACGCGGCGCGAGATCGACGCGCGGCTCGCGGCGCTCGGCCGCGTGCACCGGCGCGACGCCGAACGCGTCTACCCCGGCACCTGCCGCGGTGGCCTGGCCGGCAAGCCGGCGCGCGCGGTGCGCCTGCTCACCGTGCGCGAAGGTCAAGACACGGTCATCGACTGGACCGACCGCCGCCTCGGCTCGCAACGCCAGAACGTGAGCACCGAGGTCGGCGACTTCGTGCTCAAGCGCGCCGACGGCGACTGGGCCTACCAGCTCGCGGTGGTGGTGGACGACGCCGCGCAGGGCATCACCGACGTCGTGCGCGGCGAGGACCTCGCCGACAACACGGCGCGCCAGATCCTGCTGCAGCGCGACCTCGGCGTGCCCACGCCGCGCTACCTGCACCTGCCGCTGGTGCTGGGCGCCGACGGCGCCAAGCTCAGCAAGCAGAACGGCGCGCGCGCGGTCGACCTCGCCGACCCGGTGGCTGCGCTGCAGTCCGCAGCGGCGGTGCTCGGGCTGCCGCGCCTGGAGGCACCTACCGCCGGCGAGTGGCTGGTCCAGGCCGTGCCGGCCTGGGCTGGCATCATGCGCGACCTTTCCACCCGGAGCCTGGAATGACCACCACCGCAAGCGGCCTGCGCTACGAAGACACCACCACCGGCCACGGCGACGAGGCGCGCGCCGGCGCGCGCGTTCGCGTGCACTACACCGGCTGGCTGCACGACGCCGGCGCGCCGCAGCAGCGCGGCGCCAAGTTCGACTCGAGCAAGGACCGCGGTGACCCCTTCGTCTTCCACCTCGGCCAGGGTCAGGTCATCCGCGGCTGGGACGAAGGCGTGCAGGGCATGAAGGTGGGCGGCACGCGCGTGCTGACGATCCCGCCCGAGCTGGGCTACGGCGCGCGCGGCGCCGGCGGTGTCATTCCGCCGAACGCGACGCTGGTGTTCGAGGTCGAGCTGCTGGCCGTCTAGCCGTCTAGCCGCTTGGCCGTCTAGGCGCGGGGGCGAGGCCGCGCGCCCGGCCGGGACGAGCCCGGCCTCGCGTTCGGCCTGGTATTCGGCCTGGCCTGGGCCTTGAACGCCGGCCGCTCGCGCGGTGGCGGCTCGGCGCGCTTCGGCTCGAGCCCGGCGATCGTCGCCAGCGGAATGCGCTGCGTGGTGAAGCGCTGGATGCGCTGCACCATGCCGGCGTCGCGCCGCTCGGCCAGCGTCACCGCGAGGCCCGTGCGCCCGGCGCGGCCGGTGCGGCCGATGCGGTGCACGTAGTCCTCTTCCTTCATCGGCAGGCCGAAGTTGATGACGTGGCTGATGCTCGGCACGTCGATGCCGCGCGCGGCCACGTCGGTGGCCACCAGCACGCGCAGGCGGCGGCTGCGCAGGTGGTGCAGCACGCGGTTGCGCCGGCCCTGCGGCATGCCGCCGTGCAGCGCGTCGACCGAGTGGCCCATCTCGGCCAGGCGGCCGGCCAGCCATTCGGCGTCGCGCTGGGTGCTCGTGAAGACGAGCGCCTGCTCGACGCTGCGCTCGCCCAGGATGTGGTCGAGCAGCGCGTTCTTGTGGCCGAAGTCGTCGGCCCAGTGCAGGCGCTGCTCGATGTCGGCATGCGTCTCGCGGTGCGAGGCCACCTCGATGCGCTCGGGCTCGCGCAGCATCTCGCCGGCCAGCCGGCCGGCCGCGCCGGCGAAAGTGGCGCTGAACATCACCGTCTGGCGCGCCGCCGGCGTGGCCGCGGCGATGGCGCGGATGTCGTCGATGAAGCCCATGTCGAGCATGCGGTCGGCCTCGTCGAGCACGAGCAGCTCCACGTCGGCCAGGCGGGCGCGGCCGCTGCCCAGGTGGTCGAGCAGGCGGCCGGGCGTGGCGACGAGCACGTCGAGCCAGTTGCCGAGCGCGCGCAGCTGCGCGCCGTAGGGCACGCCGCCGACGATGCTGGCCACGCGCAGGCCGCCGACGTGGCGGCCGTAGTCGATGGCCGCCTTGCTGACCTGCAGCGCCAGCTCGCGCGTGGGCGCCAGCACCAACACGCGCGGGCCGTTCTTGCGCTCGCGGCGTTCGCGGCCGCCCAGCACGCGGGTCAGCGCCGGCAGCATGAAGGCGGCGGTCTTGCCGCTGCCGGTGCGCGCGGCGACCATCAGGTCGCGGCCTTGCAGCGCGGCCGGGATGGCGGCGCTCTGGACGTCGGTGGGTGCGGCATAACCGGCCGCCTGCAGCGCACGCAGCAGCGGCTCGGGCAGCCCGAGGGATTCGAAACTCATCTTCGGCTTTCGGTGGGTGACGGCATCGCCGCCGACCAAGCTGTGCAGTCGCGTCGCGCTGCGGAAAGGGCCGAAGGAGATGAACGGTGGAAAAACAACGCGGCCCCGGATCCCGGGGCCGCTGGCGCGCATTCTATGCCATTGCCGCCGGTCTCGTCGTGCGGCCCTCGATGCGCGTGGCCAGCGCCTGCCACACCGGCGTCAGGCGGCCCTGCAGATCGGGCAGCGAGCCCAGCGCGGTGCGGCTCTCGTCGGGGTCGTGGAAGTCGCTGCCGCGCGAGGCGAGCAGGCCGAACTCGAGCGCGGTGTCGGCGTACCTCAGGCGCTCGGCCTCGCCGTGGCTGCCCGTCATCACCTCGATGCCGCGGCCGCCGTGGGCGATGAACTCGGTGATCAGCGCGTACTCCTCGGTCGGCGTGAAGTCGTAGCGCCCGGGGTGCGCGATCACCGCGATGCCACCGGCGCCGCGGATCCAGCGCACCGCGTCGGCCAGGCGCGCCCAGCGGTGCGGCACGTAGCCGGGCAGGCCCTCCTTGAGGAAGCGGCGGAACACCTCGTGCATGCTGCCGCACACGCCCCGCTCGACGAGGAAACGCGCGAAGTGCGTGCGCGAGATCAGCTCCGGGTTGCCGACGTAGCGCAGCGCGCCCTCGTAGGCGCCGTCGATGCCCGCCGCGGCGAGGCCAGCGGCCATGGCGCGCGCGCGCTCCTCGCGCCCGCCGCGCGTGGCGGCGAGGCCCTGGCGCAGCGTCTCGTCGTCGGCGTCGATGCCCAGGCCCAGGACGTGCACCGTCTCGCCGGCGAAGCTGACCGAGATCTCCACGCCGGCCAGGAAGGCCATGCCGAGGCCGCGTGCGGCCTCGCGGGCTTCGGCGATGCCGGCCACCTCGTCGTGGTCGGTCAGGGCCCACAGCTCGACGCCGCCGGCGGCGGCCCGCGCGGCGACCTCGGCGGGGGCCAGGGTGCCGTCGGAAACGGTGGAGTGCGAATGCAGGTCGGCGTTGATCAGGTGCACGGGTCCGATTATCCCGGAGCCCTGCATCACTCGCCGCGCAGTTCTACCGCCGGCTCGACGCGGCTGGCACGCCAGCTCGGGTACAGCGTGGCGACGAAGGCGAGCAGCAGCGAGGCCAGCGCGATCGGCACGATGTCCGAGGCCAGCGGCTGGCTCGGCATGTGGTCGATGAAGTACACCGAGGGTGGCAGGAAGCGCGTGCCGAGCGCACGCTCGATGGCCGGCACGATGCTGCCGAGGTTGAGCGCGATGAGCAGCCCGAGCGCCACGCCGCCCAGCGTGCCGATGGCGCCGGCCGCCGCGCCCTGCACGAAGAAGATGCCCATGATCGAACGCGGGCTCGCGCCCAGCGTGCGCAGGATGGCGATGTCGGCGCGCTTGTCGGTCACCGTCATCACGAGGGTGCTGACGAGGTTGAACGCCGCCACCGCGATGATCAGCACGAGGATCAGGCCGAGCATGCGCTTCTGCAGCGCCACCGCCTCGAACCACGTGCGGTTGGCCTGCGTCCAGTCACGCACGACGAGGTCGGCGCGCATCTCGCGGGCCAGCGTGTCGGCGAGAGCGCGCGCGACGAACGGGGCGCGCACCGCGTCGTCCATCGCCAGCGCCACGCCGCTCGGGCCTGCGATGCCGAGCAGCGCCGCCGCATCGGCCAGGTGCACGAAGGCGAGGCTGCTGTCGTACTCGAAGTGGCCGGCTTCGAACACGCCGCCCACGGTGAACGGCGTGGTCTGCGGCAGCGTGGCCGTGTCGCCGGCGGAACCGATGGACCCTGCAGACCCCGCGGCGCCACGCGAGGGCAGCACGAGCCCGACCACGTCGCCCGCCTTGACGCCCAGCGCGCGCGCCAGCTCGCTGCCGAGCACGATGCGGCGCTCGCCCGCGACGAGCGACTTGAACACCGGCTGCGCCGCCACCAGCGCGGTGACGCCGGCCTCGGCGGCCGGCTCGATGCCGCGAAGCAGCGCCGCACGCAGCGTGTCGTCGCGCCCCACCAGCACCTGCGCCAGCACGAAGGGCGCGCTGGCGCGCACGCCGGCCTGGCGCGCCGCGGCCTCGGCCACGCCGCGGGCATCGGCCAGCGCGCCGCCGCTGGCGTCGTGCAGCTCGACGTGCGGGAGCACGCCGAGCATGCGCTCGCGCACCTCCTGCTGGAAGCCGTTGACGACCGACAGCACGACGATCAGCGCCGCCACGCCGAGCGCGATGCCGAGCATGGCCACGCCGGCGATGAAGCCGATGAAGCGGTTGCGCCGGCCACCGCCGCCCGCGGCGCCCGCCCCGTGTCCGCCGCGCAGGTAGCGCAGTCCGACCTGCAGCTCGTAGATCAACGCGCCAGCTCCAGCGTGCGCGCGCAGCGTGCGGCGAGCGCCGGGTCGTGGGTGACCACGACGAAGGCGGTGCCGCGCTCGCGCGCCAGCTCCAGCAGCAGCTCGAACACCGCGGCGGCGGTGCGGCGGTCGAGGTTGCCGGTGGGTTCGTCGGCCAGCACGCAGGCCGGCTCGGCGACCAGCGCGCGCGCCAGCGCCACGCGCTGGCGCTCGCCGCCCGAGAGCTGCCCCGGGTGGTGCGCCACGCGGTCGGCCAGGCCGACGCGGGCGAGCAGCGCGCTGGCGCGCTCGCGCGCCTCGGCCACGCCGAGGCGGCGGATGCGCAGCGGCATCGCCACGTTGTCCAGCGCGCTGAACTCGGGCAGCAGGTGGTGGAACTGGTAGACGAAGCCGAGGTGCCGGTTGCGCCAGCGGCCCTGCTCGGCGGCGTCCATCTGCGCGAAGTCGCGCCCCATCAGCTCGACGCGGCCGGCGCTCGGCAGGTCCAGCCCGCCGAGCAGGTGCAGCAGCGTGCTCTTGCCCGAGCCCGAGGCGCCCACCACGGCCAGCGTGTCGCCGCGCTGCACCGCCAGGTCGAGGCCGCGCAGCACCGTCACCTCCTCGGCCAGGCCTTCGCTGAAGCGCTTGTGCAGGTCAAAGGCGGCCAGCACCGTGGTGGCCTTGGTGGTGGTCTCAGTCATAACGCAGGGCCTCGGCCGGCGCCACGCGGCTGGCGCGCCAGCTCGGGTAGAGCGTGGCGGCGAAGGCGAGCACGAGGGCGATCAGCGCCACCGGCACGATGTCGGAGGCCAGCGGCTGGCTCGGCATGCGGCTGAGCAGGAACACGTTGCCGGGCAGGAAGGCGATGCCGAGCGCGCGCTCGATGGCCGGCACGATGGTGTCGATGTGGAAGGCGACGAGCAGCCCGAGCGCCAGCCCGGCCAGCGTGCCGCCCACGCCGGCGCTGGCGCCCTGCACGACGAAGATGCCCATGATCGAGCGCGGGCTCGCGCCCAGCGTGCGCAGGATGGCGATGTCGCTGCGCTTGTCGGTCACCGACATGACCAGCGTGGCCACCAGGTTGAACGCGGCCACCGCGACGATCAGCGTGAGGATCAGGAACATCATGCGCTTCTCGATCTGCACGGCGTCGAACCAGTTGCGGTTGGCGCGCGTCCAGTCGCGCACCTCGATGGCGGCGCCCGTCGGGTCCAGGCGGGCCTGCAGCTCGGCCGCGGCGCCGCGCGCCAGCTGCGGGTCGGCCAGGCGCAGCTGCACGCCGGTGGCCGAACCCGCGCCGCCGGTGCGGAACAGGCGCGCCGCGTCGTCCAGGTGCACCAGCGCGAGGCTGTTGTCGTGCTCGTAATGCCCGGAGTCGAAGGTGCCGGCGAGCGTGAACTGCTTGAGCCGCGGCACCACGCCCGCCGGCGTGACCTGGCCGCCGGGCGCGATCACGGTGATCTTGTCGCCGACGCGCGCGCCGATCGAGCGCGCCAGCTCCGCGCCGAGCAGGATGCGCCACTGCCCCGGCACGAGTTCGGCGAACAGCGCGCCCTCGCGCGCGGCCAGCGGTGTGACCGCGGCCTCCTGCGCCGGGTCGATGCCGCGCACCACGCCGCCGCGCAAGGCGCCGCGCTGCCCGAGCAGCGCCTGCGAGGCGACGAAAGGCGCCGCGCCGCGCACCAGCGGATGCCGCGACGCCGCCGCCGCGGTGGCGCGCCAGTCCTCGAGCGGCCCGCCGCCGCGCGCCAGCAGCTCGACGTGCGGCAGCACCGCGAGCATGCGGTCGCGCACCTCCTTCTGGAAGCCGTTCATCACCGACAGCACGATGACCAGCGCGGCCACGCCGAGCGCGATGCCGAGCACCGACACCGCGCTGATGAAGGAGATGAAGCCGTTGCGCCGGCCGCCGCTGCCGCGCCGCGCGCCGCGCGTGTAGCGCCAGCCGATGTGCCACTCGTAGGGCAGGTTCCAGCCCGGGCGGGGCAGCGGGTTCGACATGGGCGCGCATGCTAACGGCTGCACCCCGGGCTCCCCCCTAGACCCGGTGGGCCGTCATCACGCGCGCATAACGCAGCCGCCGTTAGATTGGCCCCGCGATCACGATCTCGTAGGTCGAAGGGGGACCCCATGCGCTCCATCCTGCACGTCGGCAAGTGGCTGCTGGTGCTCATCGCGGCGAGCGGGCTGCTCGCGGGCTGCGGCGGCGGCGGGGGTGGCGATGCACCGCCGGCACCGCCCACTCCGCCGGCCCAGACCGGCACCGTGAGTGGCTTGGTCGTCTCGTCGGCCAGCGGTGCGCCGCTGGCCGGTGCCACGGTGCGCGTGGGCGCGGTCAGCACGACCAGCGCGGCCGACGGGCGCTACACGCTCGCCGGCGTGGCCGCCGGCGCCGCGCTCGTCGAGTTCAGCGCCACCGACCACGCGCGCAGCTTCGCCAACGCCACGGTGGTGGTCAACGAGACGGCGCGCGCCGACGCACGGCTCACGCCGGTGGGTGCGCGCGCCACGCTGGCCGCGGCCAGCGGCGGCACGGTGGGCGTGCCCGGCACGCCGGCGCAGGTGGTGCTGCCGGCCGCCGGCCTGGTGGACCGCAACGGCGCCGCGTTCAACGGCCCGGTCACGGTGGAGCTGACGCCGATCGACCCCGCCGCCGACCCCGGCAACATGCCGGGCGAGCTGAGCACGCGCAGCGGCAACACCGTGCAGCCGATCGAGAGCTTCGGCGCCCTGGCGGTGACCCTGCAGGACGCCGCCGGCAACCGCCTGAACCTGGCGAGCGGGCGCACCGCCACCATCCGCATCCCGCTGGCCACGCGTTCGCCCAACCCGCCGGCCACGGTGCCGCTGTTCTTCTTCGACGAGAGCGCCGGCACCTGGAAGCAGGAAGGCACGGCCACGCTGGCCGGCACGGCGCCCAACCAGTACTACGAGGGCACGGTCACCCACTTCACGTTCTGGAACGCCGACCAGGTGACCGAGACGATCTTCGTGCGCGGCTGCGTGCAGGATCTCGGCGGCGCGCGCGTGCGCGATGCCGAGGTCGAGAGCGAGGGCATCGACTACACCGGCTCGGCGCGCGTGCGCAGCAACGCCAACGGCGAGTTCGAGCTGCCGATGCGGCGCAACGGCCGCGCCACCATCACCGCCACGCTGTCCACGGGGCGCAGCAGCAACGCCGTGGTGGCCGGGCCGGCGGCCGGCGACATCACGCTCCAGGTCTGCCTGGCCATCGGCAACGGCGCGCCGGTGTTCGTGGTGCAGCCGCAGTCGCAGTCGGCGGCCGAGAACGGCTTCGTCGCGCTGCGCGCGCTGGCCAAGGGCGACGAGCCGCTGCGCTACCGCTGGCAGCGCAACGGCGTCGACGTCGCCGGCGCCACCGCCTCGGTGCTCGTCGTGAGCCCGCTGCCGGCCGCCGACAACGGCGCGCGTTACCGCGCCGTGGCCACCAACGCGCTCGGCTCGGCCACCAGCGACGAGGCCGTGATCACGGTGCAGCTGCTGCCGCCGGCGTTCGCGCGCCAGCCGGCCGCGCAGACCGTGGTGGTGGGCGGCAACGCCACCTTCAGCGTGGAGCTCGCGCCGCAGGGCCAGCCGGTCGCGCTGCAGTGGCTGCGCAACGGCGGCGTGATCCCCGGTGCCACGCAGACCAGCTACACGCTGGCCGGCGCGACGCTGCAGGACGACGGCGCGCGCTTCTCGGTGCGCGCCACCAACCCGGCCGGCGACATCGTCTCCAGCGAGGCCACGCTCACCGTGAGCGCCCAGCCGCTGGCTCCCACCATCGGCCAGCAGCCGGCCGACGTGAGCGTGAGCGTGGGGCAGGCCGCCGTCTTCAGCGTGGTGGCCAGCGGCACCGAGCCGCTCGCCTACCAGTGGCGGCGCAACGGCGTCGACATCGCCAACGCCACCGGCGCCAGCTACACGCTGAGCGCCGCCGCGGCGGGCGACGACGGCGCGCGCTTCGCGGTCCGCGTGAGCAACGCCGCCGGCAGCGTGACGAGCCGCGAGGCCTTGCTCACCGTCACGCAAGGCGGCGGCGGCGCCGGCCGCTACCTGGTCAGCGAGGCCGGTGCCGTGGTGGCCGGCGCGGCGATCAACTTCGCCAACGGGGCGCAGACCTTCGACGCCGCGGCCCTGGTGGCCCTCAACACCGCCAACCCGGGCGGCGGGCTGGTCACGCTCGAGCAGGCCGGGCGCGCCTCGCGCGTGGACACGCCGGTGCTGCAGGCCGACGTGGTCAACAGCCGCGCCAGCGACGTGCGCGTGCGCTTCACGCTGTACTTCAAGGACGGGCGCCTCTACCGCATCGACCAGGCCGCCGCCGGCACGCCGCTGCCGCAGCTCGTCTCGAGCCTGACGAGCGGCGAGGTCTGCGGCACCGACGGCAAGGCCGACAGCGCCGGCCTGTTCGGCGCCATCGACCACTTCGCCGACCCCACACTGGCCTGGGTGGCGCTGCGCGCGCCGGGCGCCGACGGGCAGTGCAACACCGCCGACGACCGCTACCGCGCCGTGCGCATGAACATGGCCGCGGGCGACGCCGCGCCCACCGTCGGGGAGCCGCTGGCGCCGGTGTACGGCAGCGACGGCGCGCTGCAGGGCCTGATCGTGCGCGAGGGCAACCTGGTGCGCCGGCTCGACGGCAACCTGGCCAATGCGAGCGACCTGTTCACGCTCTCCGGCGGCACCTTCAGCCACTCGGCGCAGCCTTTCGGCGCCAACGCGCCCGGCGTGTGGGTGTTCCGCGACGGCAACCAGGTCTTCGGCTACGAACTCGCCGGCGGTGGCGCACCGGTGCCGCTGGCCACCCTCAGCGCGCAGGAGCAGGCGGGCCAGTGGTCGATCGTGGCCGACGGCGACGAGGCCTTCCTCGCGCTGCCGGGCGTGGGCAGCACGCGCTTGCTGCGCATCACGCGCCCGCTGGCCGCGAGCCCGGTGGGCACCGCGGCCTTCGAGGTGAACGGGCTGCACCTCACGCCCACGCGGCTGGTGTTGAGCGCGGCCAACGGCATCCACGCCGTGGCGCGCAGCGGCGGCACGCCGCAGCTGCTGGTGGGCAACCCGAGCGGGGTGCTGACCAGCACCTACACGACCGGCGGCGAGAACGTCTACTACTCGCGCATCACGGTCGGCACGAGCCTCGAGTTCGCCATCGGCATCATCGCCTCCGACGGCAGCGCGGCGCAGGTCATCGCCAACGCCTTCCCGGCGGGCTTCCTGGCCCCGCCCACGCTGCCGAGCAACGGCATCGACTCGCGGCCGTACGCGATCATCATTGCCGAGGGCATCAACGCCGAAGGCGGGGCCGGCGGCGCCACGCTGCGCGCCATCGAGGCGGCGACGCGCAACCCGCTCGTCACCTACGGCACCCTGCCGGCCACGCCGGCGCAGGGCTTCGTGATTCAGGACCCCTTCACCGCCTTCCACTGGGGGCAGAGCGGGTTCTTCGTCTGGCAGAACGCGTCGGCGGCGGCGGCCAACCGGGCGATCGACCTGTTCTTCTTCGACAGCGACCAGCCCGGGCTGCAGCGCCTGAGCTCGGCCGTGAGCGGCGGCCAGGCAACACCCGGCGCGGCGAAGCCGCACCCCGCACGGGCGCTGGAGGCGCTGAAGGCGCTGAAGGCGCTGAAGGCCACGCGCGCGCGACGCTGAGTCTGGTGCCCCGGTGGGCGAGGCGCCCCCGGGGGCCGGGATAATCCCGGCATGCATTGCGTCATCGCCTTCGCGGCGCCGCTGTCAGCGCCCGGGCGCGAGGCGCTCGCGCGGCTGGTCGAAGGCAACGGGCTGCCGCGCCTGCGGGCGCTGCTCGCGCTCGGCGCTCCGGCGAACGCCGAGCTCGATGCCGAGGCCGGTGCCGGGCCGGCCGCCGACCCTTCCGCCGAGCTCGACGCCGAGCTCGACGAATGGAGCTTCACGCCGCCGCACGAGCGTGTGCTGGCGCGCGCGCTCGGCTGGCCGGCGAGCGACGGCCTGGTGCCGCTGGCCGCCCGGCAGGCGCGCGCCGACGGCATCGAGGTCGGCGAGCGCGCCTGGGCGCTGCTCACGCCGGCCCATTGGCGGCTCGGCACCGAGCAGGTGAGCCTGGCCGATCCGGCCGCGCTGATGCTCGACGAGGATGCCTCGCGGGCGCTGTTCGACGCCGTGCGCGAGCTCTTCACGAGCGAGGGCTTCATCCTTGCCTGGGGCGCGGCCACGCGCTGGTACGCCGCGCACGACGACTTCGCGGCGCTGCCGACCGCGTCGCTCGACCGCGTGATCGGGCGCAACGTCGACCGCTGGCTCGGCCAGGCGCCGGCGGCGCGCCGCGTGCGCCGCCTGCAGGCCGAGGTGCAGATGCTGCTGCACACGCATCCGATCAACGCCGATCGCGAGGCGCGCGGCCTGCTGGCGGTGAACTCGTTCTGGCTCAGCGGCACGGGCGTGGCGCGGCCGGAGCGCGGCCCGGCGCCGGCCCTCGAAACGCGCCTGCGCGCGCCGGCGCTCGCCGAAGACTGGGCGGCCTGGGTCAAGGCCTGGGACACCCTCGACGCCGGCCCCGTGGCCGAGCTGCTGGCGCGCGCGCGCCGCGGCGAGCCCTGGCAGCTCACGCTGTGCGGCGAGCGCCGCGCGGCCACCTGGCAGCCGGCGCCGCGTGGCTGGCTCGCGGGCCTGCGCGCGCGCCTGGCGCGGCCCGACCTGCGCACGCCGCTGGAGGCACTGTGATCCTGCAAGCCCGCGACGTGCCGCCGCGCGTGGCCTTCGCCCTCGAGCAGGCCGGCGTGCACCCGCTGCTGGCGCGCCTGTTCGCGGCGCGCGGCGTTCGCGAGCCGGGCGACCTGGACGACCGCGCGGCACAGCTGCTCGCGCCCGAGTCGCTGCTCGGCGCCGCGGCGGCGGGGCGCCTGCTGGCCGACGCGATCGAGGCCGGACGTCGCATCTGCATCGTCGCCGACTACGACTGCGACGGCGCCACCGCCTGCGCCGTGGCGCTGCGCGGCCTGCGCCTGCTGGGCGCGGCGCCGGCGCAGCTCGGCTACGTGGTGCCCGACCGCGCGGTGCACGGCTACGGCCTCACGCCGGCCATCGTCGACCTGGCGCTCGCGCGCGGCGTGCCGCGGCCCGACGTGCTGGTCACGGTGGACAACGGCATCGCCAGCCAGGCCGGCGTGGCGCACGCGCGATCGCTCGGCCTGGCGGTGCTGGTCACCGACCACCACCTGCCGGCGAGCGGCCAGCCGCTGCCGGACGCCGACGTCATCGTCAACCCAAACCAGCCCGGCTGCCCGTTCCCGAGCAAGTCGATCGCCGGCGTCGGCGTCATGTTCTACGTGCTGCTGGCCACGCGCGCCGAGCAGCGCGCGCGCGGCCGCTTCGATGCCGCGAGCCAGCCGCGCCTGGACAGCCTGCTCGACCTGGTGGCGCTCGGCACGGTGGCCGACGTGGTCAGGCTCGATGCCAACAACCGCCGCCTCGTCGCGCTGGGCCTCAAGCGCGTGCGCGCCGGGCGCATGCAAAGCGGCGTGGCGGCGCTGTTCCGCGCCGCGGCGCGCGATCCGTCGCGCGCCAGCGCGTTCGACTTCGGCTTCGCCCTTGGCCCGCGCATCAACGCCGCCGGGCGCCTGGCCGACATGACGCTCGGCATCGAGTGCCTGACGAGCGACGACGACGCGCGCTGCAGCGAGCTCGCGCAGCAGCTCGACGCCATCAACCGCGAGCGCCGCGAGGTGGAGGGCGGCATGCGCGAGACCGCCGAGGCGGCCGTCGAACGGCTGCTCGCCGGCCTGGGCGGCGCGGCGCCGCCGGCGCTGGCCCTCTTCGACGAGAGCTTCCACGAAGGCGTGGTCGGCATCGTGGCCGGCCGCGTCAAGGACCGGCTGCACCGGCCGACCTTCGTGTTCGCGCGCGGGCAGGGCGGCGTGCTCAAGGGCTCGGGCCGCTCGATCGCGGGCTTTCACCTGCGCGACGCGCTCGACCTCGTGGCCAAGCGCCACCCGGGGCTGCTGCTGCGCTTCGGCGGCCACGCCATGGCCGCCGGCTGCACCTTGCAGGCCGGCGACGACGCCGGCGTGCCGCGCTTCGACAGCGCGCTGCGCGAGGTGGCCGCCGAGTGGCTCGACGCGGCCACGCTCGCGCGCACCGTGCGCACCGACGGCCCGCTGGCCGCCGAGTGGTTCAACCCCGAAACCGTGGCCCTGCTCGACGAGCAGGTCTGGGGCCAGGGCTTCGAGGCGCCGCTCTTCTGCGACGAGGTGCAGGTGCTCGAGCAGCGCATCGTCGGCGGCAAGCACCTCAAGCTGCGCCTGCGCCAGGGCGGCACACCGCGCGACGGCATCTGGTTCCACCGCGTCGAGCCGCTGCCCGAGCGCGCGCGCATCGCCTACCGGCTGAGCCTGGACGAATGGAACGGCCAGCAGCGCCTGCAGATGGTGGTGGAGGCGGCGGGGACCTAGATAGGGCTAGAAGCGCCGCAGCAACCAGGCCTGGGCGCTGCCCCGGCGCCCTGCGCGGTCGTGCCAGAAGGCGGCGTTGACGCCGATGCGCCACGCAGACTGCAGGTCGGCCTGGGCCGCCAGACCCAGCCCGAGCACCCGCCCGGGCGCAAAGTAGTGGGCCGTCGGCTCGGCCTGGCCGATCGTCAGCGTGACCTGTGCCGCGAGGCCTGCATCGGAATGGAGCAGGCCGAGGCTGCCGGCTCGCACGTCGCCGCCCAGCGGGTGCCCGAGCACGGTGCCTTCCTGCGTGTAGCCGCGCTCGAAGCTGCTGTGCCGGTAGGCGACGAAGGGCCTCGGGTCGCGGCTCACCCGCCCGGCCAGGGTGTCCACCCATTCGAAGAAGAGGCGCAGCCTGCCCTGCGCGCCGCCGAGCCGCGTGTCGACGCCGACGAGCACCATGTTGCGGCTCGGGAACAGGCCGGCTTCGTCCTCGCCGACCATCTGGCCGTAGACCGAGGTCTCGTGGGCACGGTCGACGAGCCAACGGAAGTCGAGGCCGGCCAGCTGGTTGCCGGGCTCGTTGTCCGCCGTGATGCCGCCGAAGCCGACGTTGTCGTTGCCGAGCAGCGCATCGATCAGCGAACTCGAGCTCTCGTCGCGGCCGCGGCCGCCCCACTGCAGCACCCGCGCCAGGCCGAGCTCGAGCTCCTCGATCGGCGCGAAGACGAACCGCATGCCGATGACCTGCGGCCGCGCCGCGTTGCGGTGGCCCTGCAGGCGGCCGACGAAGAGGTCGGCACCCCAGGGCCCGATCATCGACAGCCGGCGCCCCGGGCTGCTCTGCACCGGCGTGCGCCGCCAGCCCAGGGCCGGGATGGCCGGCGCCGCGCCGTCGAGGATGAGGCTGCCGGCCCAGCCCGGGCCCCAGTGGCGGCGTTGCACCGAGGCGTAGGCCGCGTTCGGCCCGCCCCGTTCGAGCGGCCAGACGAAGCTCGAGCCCTCGAAGCCCGGCTTGCGGCCCGGGCCCTCGCGCCAGCTCAGGCCGAGGCGCAATTGGCCGCGCGAGCCGACGTCGAACGTGCCGCTCTGCAGACGCAGGCCGCCGCGCGCATTGAAGGGGCCGGCCACGAACTGCGGTGCCAGGCCGTTGCGCGAGGCCTCGCCGGCCAGCGTGATGCCGGCCGGAGGCGCGGTCTCGGCGAGGTCGCCATGGGCGCGGCCCGCGGCAACCTGCCCGTCGCGCTCGATCGCCGCGTCGAGCGACGGTCCGGCTCTTGAAGGGCGGGACGCCGCGAGCAGCAAGCAACACGCGCAGAGCGCGCAGAGCGCCGCGACGCGACCCGCGGCCCCGGTCCTATCGGCCATGCCGGCCTCCCTGGTACAGCCTGTCCTTGTTCTGGTTCGGGGACGATAGCACCGCGGCGGCGCGATCCCCTGCGCCCGGCCGGGTGACGGCCGGGCGGGCAAGAATGCCGGCATGAAGATCCCATCACTCGTTTTCGCCGCCGCCCTGCTCGTGGGCCTGGCCGGCACGGCGGCGGCCGCCGAACTCAAGCCCGTGAGCGTGGCGCGCGGCCTCGTCAACCCCTGGGGCCTGGCCTTCCTGCCCGACGGGCGCATGCTGGTCAGCGAGAAGGCCGGCCGGCTGCGCATCGTCTCGCGCGACGGCAAGCTCGGCGCGCCGCTGGCCGGCCTGCCGGCCCTCTTCAGCGCCGGCCAGTGCGGCCTGCTCGACGTGGCGGTGGACCCGCAGTTCGCGCAGAACCAGCGCATCTGGTTCAGCTTCGCCGAGCCCGGCGAAGGCGGCAACAGCACGGCGCTGGCGCGCGCGCGGCTCGACGGCGAACGCCTGGCCGACGTGCGCGTCGTCTTCAGCCAGCAGCCCAAGGTCGACAGCCGCCTGCACTGCGGCTCGCGCATCGTGTTCGACCGCGCCGGCCGCATCTGGCTCGGCCTGGGCGACCGCTTCGCGCGCATGGCCGACGCGCAGACGCTGGACACGCACCACGGCAAGATCGTCCGCATCGACGCCGAGGGCCGGGCGCCGGCCGACAACCCGTTCGTCGGCCGTGCCGGTGCGCTGCCCGAGATCTGGAGCTACGGCCACCGCAACATCCAGGGCATGGCGCTGCACCCGGAGTCCGGCGAACTCTGGGCCAGCGAACATGGCCCGCAGGGCGGCGACGAGATCAACGTCGCCGAGGCCGGCAAGAACTACGGCTGGCCCGCGGTGACCTACGGCCGCAACTACGGCAGCGGCACGCGCATCGGCGACGAGGGCCCCAAGCCCGGCATCGAGATGCCGCTGCGCCACTGGGTGCCGACCTCGGTGGCGCCGAGCGGCCTGGCCTTCGTGACCAGCGATCGTTACCCCGGCTGGAAGGGCAGCCTGGTGATGGGCACGCTGCGCGCGCAGGTGCTGGTCCGCCTCACGCTCGACGGGCGCAAGGTGACCGGCGAAGAACGCCTGCTCAGCAACTTCGGCCAGCGCATCCGCGACGTGCGCCAGGGCCCCGACGGCTGGCTGTACCTGCTCACCGACGGCAACGACGGGCAGATCGTGCGCCTCGAGCGCTGACGGCGCGGGCGCATACTGCGCCGGGTGAAGTGGAGGAGAGGAGGACGAGCCATGCCCGCACCGCTGCGCGACTTGCCGCAGGAGGCCATCGAGCTGATCAAGGGCTTCGAGGGCATCCACGACGGCGACCCGACGACCGTCAACCTCGATCCCTACCTCGACCCGCTGGACATCTGGACGATCGGCTGGGGCCACGCCATCGTGCAGGGCGGCCGCATGCTGCGCGGCGCGGCCAGCCGCGCGGCGGCGCGCAGCCTGTACCCGGGCGGCATCACGCTGGCGCAGGCCGAGGCGCTGCTGCGCGGCGACCTGGTCGACAAGGTGCGCGACGTGCAGCGCCTGGTGAAGGTGGAGCTCGACGACGGCCAGTTCGGCGCGCTCGTCAGCTTCGCCTTCAACTGCGGCGTGGGCAACCTCGGCCAGAGCACGCTGCTCAAGCGGCTGAACGAGGGCGACTACGCCGCGGCGGCCGAGCAGTTCCTGGTCTGGAACAAGGGGCGCAGGAACGGCCAGCTCGTCGAGCTGCCCGGGCTCACGCGCCGGCGGCGCGCCGAACGCGCGATGTTCCTCGGCGAGGACTGGCGCGCCGCCAGCGTGCCGGTGAGCCGCGGTCTGCCGGCCGCGCGGGGGCGCGGGGCGCCGCCGAAGCCGTCGAAGAACCTGAAGAACGCGAAGAAGGCCGCTACGCCACGCGCCCGAACCACCAGACCGAAAGCGCCACCGCGGCCAGCGCCAGCGCGCCGCCGAGCGCCGCGAACAACGCCGTGATCTCGGTCTCCTTGCGCTCGACCACCATGCGCGAGGACAGCGACTCGTAGACCTTCTTCAGGTCTTCGGCCGTGCCGGCGTAGAAGTACTCGCCGCGCGTCAGGTTGGACACGTTCTTGAGCGTCTCCTCGTCCAGGCGCACGCGCATGCTCCAGCCCTCGAAGCCGATGATCTCGCCGCTGGTCGTGCCGATGCCCACCGTGTAGACGCGGATGCCGCGCTCGGCGGCCATCTTGGCGGCGTCCAGCGGGTCGGGGCCGGTGGTGCGCTGGCCGTCGGTGAGCATGATGATCGCCGCCGAGGCGTAGGTGCCGGGCTCCACCGGCGTGAACTTGGGCTTTTCCTTCTCCTCGCCGATCGGCTTGCCGGGGAAGTTGCGCTGCCCGGTCACGTGCTGGATCTCGATGCCGTGGTCGGGGAACAGCGTGGCCAGGCTGAGGATGATGCCGCTGCCGGTGGCGGTGCCGCGCTGGAGCTGGAAGCGGTCGATCGCGGCGACCACGTCCTCGCGGCTGGTGGTGGGCGCCTGCACCACCGCGGCCGTGCCGGCGAAGCTGACCACGCCCACCTTCACCTCGCGCGGCAGGTTGTCGACGAAGGCCTTGGCCGCGACCTGGCTGGCCACCAGCCGGTTGGGCTTGACGTCCTCGGCGCGCATGCTGCCCGAGACGTCCATCGCCAGCATGATGGTGCGCTCGGCGATCGGCAGCGTGATCGTCGCCGTGGGCCGCGAGACGGCGAGCAGCAGCGCCGCGAAGGCGGCGAGCAGCAGCGCCGGCGGCACGTGGCGCCGCCAGCCCGGGCCGCCGCCGAGCGCGGCCTTGGCCACGCCGAGGCTGGCCAGCCGCACCGTGCTCTTGCGCCGGCGCCGCAGCAGCCAGAAGTAGAACCAGACGAGCAGCGGCAGCAGCAGGAGCAGCCAGTGCATCGAAGGCCAGATGAATTTCATGCGGCGGCCTCGGGGGAGGTTGGGTTCGCCGGGCGCGCGCGGCGCATCGCGGCGGGGAAGCGGGGCGACGTCTTGCGCCGTGCACGCTGGCGGCGCAGGTCGACGAATCGCAGCAGCGCGTCGAGCAGGTCGTCGTCGGTGGCCAGTTCGATGATGTCGGCGCCGCTCTTGCCGAGCGCCTCGATCATGCGCGTCTCCTCGGCCTCGGCGATGGCCGCGTAGCGCGCGCGGAAGGCCGGGTCGGCGGCGTCGATGAAGAGCTGCTCGCCGGTCTCGGCGTCTTCCACGGTGACGAGGCCGACGTCGGGCAGCGCCATCTCG
>Ga0073934_10003535_pt1 | contig 28483 bp, 22 predicted proteins | sample LarsenN4metaG_FD_76834 | JGI IMG/M metagenome (GOLD analysis project Ga0073934, IMG submission 76834) | Hot spring sediment bacterial and archeal communities from British Columbia, Canada, to study Microbial Dark Matter (Phase II) - Larsen... ... | reverse complement strand
TCTACGACTTCAGACTGCTAGGAGACAGACGATGCAGAAGGGCACCGTCAAATGGTTCAACCCCACTAAAGGCTACGGGTTCATCCGACCTTCGACCGGCGACAAGGACGTCTTCGTCCATATCTCGGCGGTGGAGCGCGCTGGCCTCAGCACGCTCAACGAAGGTCAGACCGTCGAGTACGAGCTCGTGACCAACCGCGGAAGGACATCTGCCGAGAATCTCAAAGTGTCCTGACGCGTCGGGATGGCCGGTCGAACCGGCCGCCGAGTAGTAGACCCCGTAGCCCCCGGCTTGGCGCCGGGGGTTTGTCGTCAGGCGGGCGGCACCAGCAGCGTGGCCTCTTCGACACCGGCGCCGTCGACGATGCAGCGGCCTTCGACAACGCGAAGGCGGCCTTCAGCCAGCAGCCGCAAGGCCAGCGGATAGATTCGGTGCTCGGCCGCAAGCACGCGGGCCGCGAGCGACTCCGCCGTATCGTCATCGCGCACCGGCACCGCGGCCTGGGCGATGATCGGGCCGGCGTCGGTTTCCGGAATTACAAAATGAACCGTGGCGCCGGAGATCTTCACGCCGGCCTTCAATGCCTGCCCGTGCGGATCGAGGCCGGGAAACGAAGGCAGCAGGGCAGGGTGGATGTTGAGCATCCGCCCCCGCCAGCGCAGCACGAACTCCGCCGTGAACAGCCGCATGAAACCGCCGAGACAGACGAACTCCACCCGGTATTCGTCGAGCACACGCTGCAACTCGCGTTCGAAGGCGGCGCGATCCTTTCCATGCGGGCGGTGGTCGACCACCCTGGTCGCAATTCCTTGCGCGCGGGCATGGCCGAGGCCGGCCGCGTCGGGGCGGTTCGATACCACGAGCGCAATCTCCGCCGGATATCCTTGATCCCTCGCGGCCGCGATCAGCGCGGCCATGTTCGAACCGCGGCCGGAGATCAGGATCGCGACCCGCTTCTTCGGCATCGCATCAGTCCGCAAGATCGAGGCGACCGGAATATGTCACGCGCGGACTGCCGGACGCCTGCCGGGTCACGGCACCGAGCCGGACCACCGTCTCGCCACCGCGGGTCAGTATGTCCGTAACGGTGTCCGCGCCGGTAGCGTCGACCACGGCGACCATGCCGATCCCGCAATTAAATGTGCGAAGCATCTCCAGCTCGCCGACGCCACCGGCCGCGGCAAGCCACTTGAAGATCGGCAGCACCGGCACGCGTGCGAGATCGATCGCGGCGCCGGTCCCGGCCGGGAGCACGCGCGGAATGTTGTCCGGGAATCCACCGCCGGTGATGTGCGCGAGCGCCTTCAGCGCCCTGGTTTCGCGCAATGCCTTGAGGCACGATCTCACATAGATGCGGGTCGGCGCCAGCATCGCTTCGCCCAATGTGCGTGTCGTGTCGAACGGCGCCGCGGCATCCCAGGCAAGTCCGCACGTTTCCACAATGCGGCGCACGAGCGAATAGCCGTTCGAATGCACGCCCGACGAGGCAAGCCCCAGCACGACATCGCCGGCCGCGATGTCGGTCCGTGGCAGCAACGCATCCCGCTCGGCCGCGCCGACTGCGAAACCCGCGAGGTCGTAGTCGCCGGCCTGGTAGAGGCCCGGCATCTCGGCGGTTTCGCCGCCGATCAGTGCGCAGCCGGCTTCGCGGCATCCGGCGGCGATGCCTTTCACGACCTCGGCGCCGACCTCCGGCGCGAGCTTGCTGCATGCGAAGTAATCCAGGAAGAACAGCGGTTCGGCACCCTGGACCACCAGATCGTTGACCGACATCGCCACCAGATCGATGCCGATGGTGTCGTGCCGGCCGGTTTCGATCGCGACCTTGACCTTGGTGCCGACGCCATCGGTCGATGCCACCAGGACCGGGTCGGAGAAGCCGGCGCGTTTGAGATCGAAGAGCCCGCCGAAGCCGCCGATCTCGGCATCCGCGCCCGGCCGCGCGGTGGCGCGCACCAGCGGCTTGATCAGGTCCACCATGCGGTTGCCGGCATCGATGTCGACGCCGGCCTCGGCATAGGTGAGGCCGTTCCTGCGGGGTGGCATGGTTTCCTCGGCGGTGCGCGGGGGTGTTACGGCGGAATCGTCGCCTGTGCAATGGCTCGGACGCCGCTATACTGCGTCGGTGGATGACTTGCCGATCACGGGAGGCAAGTCACAGCCGCCGGGGCGCAGCTTGACCATCCCAAACCTCATCACGCTTGCTCGCATCCTGTTGGTGCCGGTCATGGTCTGGGCGATCGCGGCCGGCGAGATGCGGGTTGCCTTCCTTCTCTTCCTGGTGGCCGGATTGAGCGATCTGGTCGACGGCTTCCTTGCCAAGCGGTTCAACATGGCGACCGAGCTCGGCGCCTATCTCGATCCGCTGGCCGACAAGGCCATGATCGTCTCGATCTACGTGACGCTCGGGATCGCCGGGGCAATCCCACGCTGGCTGGTGATCCTGGTGGTCTCGCGCGACATCATGATCGTGAGCGCCGTGATCCTGTCATGGCTGGTAAACAGGCCGGTCACGCTCAAGCCGTTGACCGTGTCGAAGCTCAATACGGTGGCCCAGATTCTGCTGGCGCTGGTGGTGTTGGCGTCGCTCGCCTTCGCATTCGACGCGCAATGGGCCGTGCAGGGACTGACCGCGCTGGTCGCCGTCCTCACGCTCGCATCCGTGGTGCTCTATGTCATCGAGTGGGTGCGCCACATGAACGGTGCCGGAACCACATGAATGGCGGCCCGCGTCAGCTGACCCTCGACCTGGAGCACGCCGAGAGCTTTGCGCGCGAGGACTTCCTCGGCGGCCCGACCAATGCCGCTGCGCTGGCGCTGATCGACGGCTGGCCGGACTGGCCCGCGCGCAGCGTGGTGCTGGTCGGACCGGAAGGGTCGGGCAAGAGCCACCTGGCGGCGATCTGGGCCGAGCAGAGCGGTGCGCGTTCGATCGGCGCGCGATCGCTGCGGGTCGGCGACCTTCCCAGCGCCCTGGCGACCGGGGCGCTGGTGGTGGAAGACGTCCCGGCGCGGGGATGCGACGAGGTCGCGCTGTTTCACCTGCTCAACCTCGCGCGTGAGGAGGCGGCATATGTCCTTCTCACTGCGCGCTCGGCGCCGGCTGCGTGGGGCGTGCGGACCGCGGACCTGGCTTCGCGGCTGAAGGCCCTGCCGGCGGTCACGCTGGCACCGCCGGACGACGCGCTGCTGCGCGCGCTGCTGGTGAAGCTGTTTGCCGACCGGCAACTGGTCGTCGACGAAGCACTGGTCGGATATGTCGCGACGCGGATCGAGCGCAGCTTCGCGGCGGCGCGCGCTGCGGTGGCGCTGCTCGATGCCGAGGCGCTGCGGACCAAGCGACCCTTGACCAGGGCGCTGGCCGCCACGCTGTTGCGCCCCGGAGAGCCTTGACCGGCTCGGCAGATCGGCGCGTTATGTCATCGCCACGTCACAGGCGGCGGCAATCATGCCTGTTACTCGACGCCATGGACCGCGCGCAAGCAATTGAATTTCAAGATGAAAATCCAACCGTCCCGGCGGCGGTGGAACCCGACCGCGCGCCGGTCCAGCCGCTGTCGGCGAGTCCCGACCGCTTCATCAACCGTGAGTTGTCGTGGCTGCACTTCAATCGCAGGGTGCTCGAGGAAGCCGAAGACCTTGCCCATCCGCTGCTCGAGCGTGTGCGGTTTCTCTCGATCTCGGCCAACAACCTCGATGAATTCTTCATGGTGCGCGTAGCCGGCCTGAAGGGCCAGGTGCGCGCCGGAATCACCATCAAGAGTCCGGATGGATTGACGCCCGCCGAGCAGCTGACGCGAATCGGCGAGGCGGTGTCGGTGCTCGCAAGCGACCAACAGGCGCGCTGGCGGGACCTGCGCGCCGAACTCGCCCAGCAGGGCATCGTGCTGGTGGACGGGCCGGATGTGACGCGCCGGGAGAAGAGCTGGCTCGAAGACTATTTCCTGCGCCAGGTGTTTCCGCTGCTGACGCCGCTGGCGATCGACCCGGCGCATCCGTTCCCGTTCATCTCCAATCTGGGGTTCACCATCGCCCTCCAGCTCGCGCGCGTGAGCGACGGGCGGGCGATGAACGCGCTGATCCGCATGCCGAACAAGATCGAGCGCTTCATCCGGCTCCCGTCGACCGAGGGGACTGCGGCGCGCGTCATCACCATCGAGCAGGCGACCGGCCTTTTCATCAGCCGGCTGTTTCCCGGCTACACGGTGAAGGGGCAGGGCGCGTTCCGCGTGATCCGCGATTCCGAAATCGAAATCGAGGAAGAAGCCGAAGATCTGGTGCGGGAATTCGAAACGGTGCTCAAGCGCCGACGCCGCGGTTCGGTGATCCGGCTCGAATTCGAAGCCGCCATGCCGGTGGAACTCCGGCGCTTCGTGCAGCGCGAACTGTCGTGTTCCGATGACGAGGTGTTTCTGGTCGATGGCGTGCTGGCGCTCAACGAGCTCTCGCAGCTCATGAACCTCGACCGGCCCGATCTCGAATTCGTGCCCTACAATCCGCGCTTCCCGGAGCGCATCCGCGACCATGGCGGCGACTGTTTCGCAGCCATCCGGCAGAAGGACCTGATCGTCCATCACCCCTACGAATCCTTCGACGCGGTGGTGCAGTTCCTGCAACAGGCGGCGCGCGACCCCGACGTGGTCGCCATCAAGCAGACGCTGTACCGCACCTCCTCGGAATCGCCGATCGTGAAATCGCTGGCGGAAGCCGCCGAGGCCGGCAAGTCGGTGACCGCGCTGGTCGAACTCAAGGCGCGCTTCGACGAGGAAGCCAACATCCGCTGGTCGCGCGCGCTCGAACGTGCGGGCGCGCAGGTGGTGTTCGGCTTCATCGAACTCAAGACTCACGCGAAATTGTCGCTGGTGGTGCGCCGCGAAGGCGGCGCGCTCGTCACCTATGTCCACGTCGGAACCGGCAACTACCATCCGGTCACGGCGCGCATCTATACCGACCTGTCGTTCTTCACCGCCGACCCGGTGATCGCCCGCGACGTTGCGCGGGTCTTCAACTACGTCACCGGCTACGCGGAGCCGGCCGAGATGGAACGGATGGCGGTATCGCCGCTGACATTGCGGCAGCGCATCTGCACCCATATCGACCAGGAAATCGTGCACGCCCGCAACGGCAAGCCGGCGGCGATCTGGATGAAGGACAATGCGCTGGTCGATCCCGAGATCATCGACAAGCTTTACGAGGCCTCGCAGGCCGGCGTGCAGATCGATCTGGTCGTGCGCGGCATCTGCTGTCTGCGTCCCGGCGTTGCGGGACTGTCCGACAACATCCGCGTCAAGTCGATCGTCGGACGTTTCCTCGAACACAGCCGCATCTACTGCTTCGGAACCGGACACGGGCTGCCGCACGCCAAGGCCGCGGTCTACATCTCGTCGGCGGATATGATGCCGCGCAACCTCGACCGCCGGGTCGAGGTCTTGTGCCCGATCCTCAACCCGACTGTGCACGAGCAGGTGCTCGACCAGATCATGGTGGCGAATCTCAAGGACAATGAGCAGAGCTGGAAACTCTTGCCCGACGGTAGCTCGAATCGCGTAAAACCGGCGGAGGGCGAGGAACCCTTCAACGCCCACAAGTATTTCATGACCAACCCGAGCCTGTCCGGACGTGGCAAATCGCTCAAGGAATCGTCACCGCGCAGCCTTGTACGCCGCCTCGACCGCGGTTAGGCGTCGGCGTCTCACCATGCAAGCCGCCCAAGGGCGCCTGGACTACGGCCACCCCGTTGCGGTGATCGATATCGGCTCCAACTCGGTGCGCCTCGTCGCCTACGAGGGGCTGACCCGCAGCCCGACGCCGATCTTCAACGAGAAGGTGCTGGCCGGGCTTGGCCGCGAGGTGCAATCGACCGGGCTTCTCGCGCGCGATGCCGTCGACAAGGCGCTGGCCGCGCTGCGCCGCTTTCGCATGCTGAGCGACCGCATGCACGTGGGGGCGCTGTGGGTCGTGGCGACCGCGGCCTGCCGCGACGCCAAGAACGGCAAGGAATTCGTCGCCGAAGCCGAGCGCATCTGCCGCACCAAGGTCGAGATCATTTCCGGCAAGCGCGAAGCCGAGTTGAGCGCGCTCGGCGTGGTGTGCGGATTTCATCGGCCGGACGGGATCGTCGGCGACCTCGGCGGCGGTTCGCTGGAACTGTCCGAGGTCCATGGCTACAAGGTCAATACCGGTATCACGCTGCCGCTCGGCGGGCTGGCGTTGCAGGACCTCACCGAGAAATCGATCAAGAAGGCCGAGAAGCTGGTGCGCAAGTCGCTCGCCGGCGCAAAGCTGCTGAAGGCCGGCGCCAACCGGACGTTCTATGCCATCGGCGGCACCTGGCGCGCCCTGGCGCGGCTGCACATGTGGCAGACCGGCTATCCGCTGCATGTGATGCATGGCTACGTAATCCCGGCGCGGGAAGCCTACGATTTCGCCGGCCTGGTGCACCGGGTCGATGCCGAAACCCTGTCGCAGATCGAGGTGGTGGCGGACGCGCGGCGGCCATTGCTCGCCTATGCCGCAGTGGTGCTCGAAAACCTGATCGACATCGCGCGGCCCAAGGAGATCGTGATCTCCGCGCTCGGTGTGCGCGAAGGGCTTCTCTACGGCATGCTCGATCCCGACGAGCGGCGCAAGGACCCGCTGCTCGCCGCCGCCGAGGAACTCAATGTCCTGCGCTCGCGGGCGCCGGCCCATGGCGAAGAGCTGATCGCCTGGACCGACCGTTTCATGGCTTCGACCGGACTGGACGAAACCGCCGAGGAGCGTCGTCTCCGTCACGCCGCTTGCCTGCTCGGCGATATCGGCTGGCGCGCGCATCCCGACTATCGCGGGGAGCAGTCGCTCAACATTATCGCCAACGCCGCGTTCGTGGGGATCGACCACCCCGGGCGGGTCTACCTTGCGTTGGCGGTGTTCTTCCGCCATGTCGGCCTGGTCGACGAGGAGTTGTCGCCGCGCATTCGTGAACTCGCCACGACGCGCGTGCTCGATCGCGCCCGCGTGCTCGGTGCGGCCCTGCGGGTCGCTTATCTGGTTTCCGCCTCGACCACGGACGTGCTGCCAAAGACGCCGATGGTGGTCGAGCGCGGGCGCCTGGTGCTGCGCTTCCGAAACGGGCTGCGGGACCTTGCCGGCGAGCGCGTGTTTGTCCGGTTGCGCCAGCTCGCGCGGTTGATCGGCCGCGAGCCTGTGATGGAACTGGAGTAGGCGCGGCCGACGCCTTGGGGGACGCGTTCGCCGTCATGCAGCTGAAGCCCGTCCTCGGTCCGGTTCAGCTGTTCTTCTACAGCGTCGGAGTGATCGTCGGCGCCGGCATCTATTCGGTGATCGGCGTTGCCGCGGGCGTTGCAGGCGACGGACTCTGGCTCAGTTTCCTGATCGCCGCGGTGGCTTCAATCCTGACCGGATTTTCCTACGCCGAGATGGCAACCGCGTTCCCGGCGGCGGGCGCGGAATACGTCTATGTGCAGCAGGCGCTTCCACACCGACAGTGGGCGGCGTTTGGGGTCGGATTGATCATCCTGGTCAGCGGCGCTGCGACCGCAACGACCGTGGCGGTCGCCTTCGCGGGCTATCTCAAGACGTTCGTGAACATCCCGGAACTCCTGTCGGCGGCCTTGCTCTTGCTGGCCTGCACCGGCCTCAACATCGTGGGCCTGCGGGAATCGAGCTGGACCAACATCCTGTTCACGCTGGTCGAAGTCGGAGGCCTGGTGCTGGTGATCGCGATCGGGCTTCGCACCGAGACGTTCGGCGAGGCCGTGTTCACCGCGCCGCATGCGGGCGTGCTGGCAGGCGCTGCAATCATCTTCTTCGTCTATCTCGGCTTTGAGGAGATCGCCAATCTGGCGGAAGAGGTTCGCGATCCCGCGCGCGACCTGCCGCTTGCGATATTCCTGAGCATCATCGTCACGACCGTGCTCTATGTGCTGGTGGCGCTGGCGGTGGTCGCGCTTGCCACACCGGCGGAGATTTCCGCGAGTGCGGCGCCGCTGGCGACCGCCGTTGCCAAGCTGTGGCCGCAAGGGACGGGCGTGCTGAGCGGAATTGCGCTGTTCGCGACCGCCAACACGGTTCTGATCACGCTGATTGCGACCTCGCGCCTGGCGTTTTCCATGGGCCGCGACGGCGGCCTGCCTCCGGCATGCGCGGCCCTGCTGCCCGGGCGCAAGACGCCATGGATCGCGGCAATCACGACCTTTGCCTTGTCCGCTGCGTTGTTGCCGATCGGCAAGCTGGACATTCTGGCGGGTCTCTCGTCGTTTGCCGCAATCCTCGCGTTTTTCGCGGTGAACCTCTCGCTGATCGTGCTGCGCTACCGCCGGCCCGAGCATCCGCGGCCGTTCCGGGTCCCGCTTGCCGTCGGTCGGTTGCCGATCCTGCCCGTGTCGGCGATTGCCGCGCTCGGCCTCTTGATGACGCAGTTCGAGCGGGCGATCTATGTGGCCGGGGCCGTCGCCCTGCTGCTCACCGCAATCGTGCTTGTCGTCAGGCCGCTGGTTGTGAAAGGTGGGCCGCAGGGCACCGGCTGACGGAGCAGATCGTGGGCTTGTTGATCGCGGCCGGGATCACGACCGCACTGGCACTGGGCGGCTTTGCCATGCTGCTGCGCCGCGCCCGCGACTGGCGACCGCTCATGCTGGCCTTCGTCATCGCGCTGCCGCTGCAGCCGCTGGTGTTCTATGCGGTACGGCTGCCGATCGACGGCATGCTGCGCACCACGTTCGGCATCGCGAGCTGGGTCACGATCGCGTCGTTGTTCTATGCGCCGCTGATCGAGGAGCCGGCGAAGTGGCTTACCGCGGCACTGCCGGCGGTGCGGCGCGCCATCATTGCCGATCCGATCCCGCTCGCGCTTGCCGCCGGCCTCGGCTTCGGGATCGGGGAGATCTGGTTTCTCGCGAATGCGCTGGTCAAGGCGCCAAACTACCCCGATCTGCCCTTTACGCAGTTCAGCGGATTCATGATCGAGCGGCTGTCCGTCTGTTTCCTGCACGGCGCGTTCCTGGTGCCGCCGTTCTACAGGCTCGCGCGCGGGGGTTCGTTCCTGGTCGGCGGACTGTGCGGGATGGTCCTGCACTTCCTCCTGAATTTCCCGATCTACCTGGCGCAGATCGACGCCTTCGGATGGGGCGCGCGCGCCTGGGCGATGGCGCTGGTGTCGTGGATCTTCTGGTGCGTATTCGGCTGCGTCGGGATGGTCGCGGTCCTGGCCGGCCGGTTCAAGCGCTGGCGGTCGGGCGCTCAGAGCGAGGCGACGCCGCCATAGGGCACGCCGGAGAGGCGGGCCATCTCCTCCTTCCAGGTCGTGAGATCGTCGAGGCAGAACTGGTTGAGGTGCGTGTGGCCGCAGGCGCGCGCCAGAATCTTCATCAACTCGACCGACGCCTCCAGGAAGCGCGCCAGCCGTTCGGCTGACTTCTGCACGTCGAGGCGCGCGGTCAGCCGCGGATTCTGGGTTGCGATGCCGACCGGGCAATTATTGGTGTGACAGGCGCGCATGCCGATGCAGCCCACCGCCTGGATCGCCGAATTGGCGATGGCGACGGCATCGGCGCCGAGCGCCAGCGCCTTGGCGAAGTCGGCCGGCGTGCGCAGTCCTCCGGTGATCATCAGCGTGACCTTGCGGCCGCTCCTGTCGAGGTGGCGCCGCGCCCGCGCCAGCGCGGGAATCGTCGGCACCGAGATGTTGTCGCGGAAGATCAGCGGCGCCGCGCCGGTCGCACCGCCGCGACCGTCGACGATGATATAGTCGCAGCCGACGTCGAGCGCGGCGTCGATGTCCTTCTCGATGTGCTGGGCGGAGAGCTTGTAACCGATCGGGATGCCGCCGGTGCGGCTGCGCACCTCGTCGGCGAAGGCGCGGATCTGCTTCACCTCGCTCCAGTCCGGGAAGCGGGCCGGGGAGATGGCGTCGGTGCCTTCCGGCAGCCCGCGGGTGAGCGCGATCTTGCCGATGTTCTTGCGGCCCGGCAGATGCCCGCCGGTGCCGGTCTTGGCGGCCTGGCCACCCTTGAAATGGAACGCCTGCACCCGCATCACCTTGTCCCAGGCGAAGCCGAAGCGGGCGGATGCGTATTCGTAGAAATAGCGGGAATTCTCGGCCTGCTCCTCCGCCAGCATGCCGCCCTCGCCGGAGGCGATGCCGGTGCCGGCCAGCTCCGCGCCGCGTGCCAGCGCGACCTTGGCCGGTTCCGACAGCGAGCCGAAGCTCATGTCGGAGACGATGATCGGGATTTTCAGCGTCAGCGGCTTCTGCGCATGGGGACCGACCACGACCTCGGTGCCCACCGGCTCGTCGTCGAGCCGCGGCGCGGTCGCGAGCTGGGCGGTGACGAACTGGATGTCGTCCCAGGACGGCAGGTCATGACGCGGCACGCCCATGGCGGCGACGGCGCCGTGATGGCCGGTCCGGCTCAGCCCGTAATTGGCGTAGTGCTGGATCTGCTGCACGTATGGTTCGACCGCATCGGCGTGCGTTTCGGCATAGAGGCCGAGATACTGGTCGCGCCGGTAGGGTTGCGGATGTTCCCGTTCCCAGGCCGCGACTTCGTCGGCGTCGACCAGAACCTTGCCGCCGTCCACCCACGATGTGAATTTCGGCAGTACCTCGTCGTTGTTGTATTCGCTGATGCCGCTGTCGATCCGGTAGTCCCAGTCGTGCAGTCCGCAGATGAGGTTGTTGCCGTCGACCCGGCCGTCCGCCAGCAACGCGCCGCGGTGCAGGCAACGGCCGTAGAGCACCGACACCGCATCGCCGTAGCGGATCACCACCAGATCGACATTGCCGACCAGCGCGTAGGCCGGCACGCGGTCCGGTAGTTGCGACCAGTCGGCGACGACGACCTTCTTCATATCCTGCTCCCTGTGCCGGGGCAGGATCGCCTCAGGCGGGCGGCTTGTCCACCATCACGACGCGTCCCCGTTCGACTGCAAGGGCGAGCTTGCCGTGCTTGAGCGCGAGCGCCTTCTCGCCGAACAGTTCGCGCCGCCAGCCGGACAGCGCCGGGACGTCGGCGTGGTCGTCGGCAGCGATACGGTCGAGGTCGTCGACGGTGGCGATGACCTTGGCGGCAACGCCGTGCTTCTCCGAGGTCATGCGCAACAGCACCTTGAGCAGCTCCACCGTGGCCTGGCCATTGACGGCCGGCTTGGCCCGGTCGAGCCGCGGCAGCGTCTTGGGGTCGCGCGCGAGCCCGCGCTTGACTGCCGCGACGATCGCCTCGCCCCATTTCGAGCGTTCGAACCCCTTGGGCAGCGAGCGGAGTGCGGCCAGCCGCTCCACGGTGGTCGGCGCCTGGATGGCGATATCGCCGACCACTTCGTCCTTGAGCACCCGGCTGCGCGGGACATCGCGGGTCTGCGCCTCGCGTTCGCGCCAGGCGGCGACCTCGATCAGCACGGCAAGGTCCCGTGGTTTGCGAACCCGGGTTTTCAGACGCTCCCAGGCGTGCTCGGGCTCCATCCGGTAAGTGTCGGGCGAGGTGAGCACCCGCATCTCGTCGTGCAGCCACTCGGTGCGGCCCTGCCGCTCGAGGTCGGCGGATAGCTTGAGGTACACGTCGCGCAGGTGGGTCACGTCCGACACCGCATAGGCGATCTGCGCTTCGCTCAACGGCCTGCGCGTCCAGTCGGTGAAGCGGCTCGACTTGTCGAGCGAGTCGCCGGTGATTCGATGCACCAGCTGGTCGTAGGAGATCGAATCGCCGTAGCCAAGCACCATCGCGGCGACCTGGGTGTCGAACAGGGGCGCCGGGATCAACTGCGCCTCATGCCAGCAGATTTCCACGTCCTGGCGGGCGGCATGGAACACCTTGACCACGGCCGGATTGGCGAGCAGGCCGAACAGCGGCCCGAGCTCGATGCCGGGTGCGAGCGCATCGACCACGACCGCCTCGTCGAGGCTCGCCATCTGCAACACGCAGAGCTTGGGATAGTAGGTGCTTTCGCGCAGGAATTCGGTGTCCACCGTCACGAACGGATGCCGCGCAAGGCGGGCGCAGGTCTCGGCCAGTGTTCTTGTGTTCGTGATCGGCTGCATTCCGGGTGCTTGATAGCGCAGCCCGGATGGTTTGTCACAATCCTGTTGCGCCCGGCCGGCCTGCCGTGTGCAATGGGCCATGGATGAGGTTGCAGTTCCGGCCGCCTATATCGCCCGCGCCAATGTGCTGGAATACGAAGCGACCTGGCGGCTGGGGGCGGATGCGCTCGAACTCCAAGGCGGCCCCGCCTCGACACCGGACGCGGTGATGCGTGTTCCGTATCGGGAAATCGTCGCGGTGCGTCTGTCGTACGCGCCTTCCCGCTTCGACCACGCGCGCTACCGCTGCGACCTGCACATGCGTTCGGGCCAGCGGTTGGCGATCCTCTCGACGCACTATGCCGGTATCGCCAATTTCGAGGATCGCGGGGCGAGCTATGCACCGTTTGTGCGTGCGCTGATCGCGCGGGTGGCGGAGGCCAATCCGGCAGTGCGCCTTCAGAGCGGAAAGAATGTCCTCGTGTACATGGCGGAACACGTTTTCCTCATCGTCGCCTTCGCGCTCCTGGTCGTTGTGCTATCCGCATTCGGCCCGTCGTATCTGAGTGAATCGTCGACCAAGCTGCTGGTCGTGGTTGCGGCAATCCCGGTGCTGATCGCCTACGCGCGCAAGAACTGCCCGCGGCGGTTCAGGCCGGATGGAATTCCGGACGACGTGTTGCCGGCCGCCCCACGGTGAGACATGCGGCAATGCGCAAGCTTGCGACCGCCCCGTTCCTGTGCCTCATTGCCGCGCTCACCGGGGACGGTTGCATGAGACTATTGACTTCGTTGATCCTTGCGCTTGCTGCCACTTCGGCCTCCGCGCAGGACGTGGCGGATTTCTACAAGGGCAAGACTGTGCGCATCATCGTCGGCTTCTCGGCCGGCGGCGGCTACGACCATTACGCGCGCGTATTGTCGCGTCATGTCGGCCGCCACATCCCGGGCCAGCCGAACGTCATCGTGCAGAACATGCCGGGCGCGGCGAGCCTCAACTCCGTGCGCTTTCTCGCCACTGCGGCGCCGACCGACGGCACCGTCATCAATGCATTCAATCCCGGGCTGATCACCCAATCGCTGACGGCGCCCAAGAAGATCGGCGTCAATTTTCTGGACTTCGCTTGGATCGGCAGCGTGACGGAGGATTTCCGCGTCTGCCATACCTGGAAAGGCACCGGCATCAGGGACTGGCAGGACCTGCTCAAACGACCGCAGGTCAATTTCGGCGTCACCGGCGTCGGAACCTCGTCTTACATCGACTCCAAAATGCTGAGCGACCTGTTCGGGGTCAACGTCCGGCAGGTCACCGGATATCCGGGCTCGACCGAAAAACGCATCGCCATCGAACGCGGCGAGCTCGACGGTGACTGCGTCGGCTGGACCAGCGTGCCGGAGAACTGGATTCGCGAAAACAAGGTGACCGTTCACCTTCGCTTCTCCCGCACGCTGGTCGCAGACATGCCCGCGACATCGCTGGTCGCGCGTGACGTGCTGACCGATCCCCGCAAACGGCAGATCCTCGATCTGCTCACCGCCTCATCGGTCGTCGGGCGGCCCTATATCGCGCCCAAATCGGTGCCCGCAGACCGGCTGGCGGCCTTGCGGACCGCCTTCGACCGCACGCTGAAGGACCCCGAATTCGTGGCCGAGATCAAGAAGCAGCGGTTGACGATTGCGCCCATGAGCGTGCCGCAGATCGAGACGTTCCTGAAAGACCTCCACAAGACGCCGGCGGACGTCGTGGAGGCGACGCGGAAGCTGTCCGGGGACTGAGCCGAGCGCTGCCATGGACAACCCCCGCTTCCACCCGGGCGGCGGGCTGTGTAACGTGCATATCCGCACGCAATGCCACTCCCAAAAACGCGATCGCGGTCGGTGCGCGACAAGGAGAAATCGATGAACGAGCACGTCAACCAGCGCTACCTGAGCGAGGCGCCGGTCAATCTGCCGGCCAACAAGCGCGACCCGGAATTCAATTCCGACGCCATGGTCGAGCTGCTCAGCCGGCTGGACATCGATTACGTGTTCCTGCTGCCCGGATCGAGCTATCGCGGCCTGCACGACTCGTTGGTCAATTACGGCCGCAACCACAAGCCGAAGATGGTGCTGACCACGCACGAGCAGATCGCGGTGTCGATGGCGCACGGCTACGCCAAGGCATCCGGCCGCATCGGCGTGTGCATCCTGCACGACCTCGTCGGCCTCATGAACGGTTCGATGGGCGTCTATAACGCCTTCGGCGACCATGCGCCGGTATTGATCCTCGGCGGTTCGGGGCCGCTCGATCCGGCCGATCGGCGCTGGATCGACTGGCTGCACTGCGCCTCGACGCAGGCGGACATCGTCAAGAACTACGTGAAGTGGACCGAGGAGCCGACCACGCCGCAGTGGCATCTCGACGCCATCGCCAAGGCACACAAGGTGGCGCTCACCGCCCCGCGCGGCCCGGTCTATGTGACGCTCGACTGCGGCATCCAGGAACAGAGGATCAACGGCAAGCTCGACATGCCGGATCCGAAATTCTTCCAGCCGGCGCCGCCGGTCGCGCCCAACCCCGACGCGCTTGCGGCGGCTGCCGACGTGCTGCTCGCCGCGAAGATGCCGCTGGTGGTCGGCGGCCGCTTCGGCATCAATCCCGCCGTCGCCAAGCCGCTCATTGATCTCGTGGAGCTGACCGGCGCCTGCTACCGCGACGATAACGGCATCATCGCCTTCCCGACCGCCCATCCGCAGAGCTGTAGCGGCGACCGCGAGATCGTGAAGGAAGCCGACGTTGTCATGGCGATCGACTGCCGCGATCTGGCGAGCCTGCTCGACAGCTATACCGAGCGCAAGGAGAACGTTGGCTCCGGGCGCCTGCGCGCCGGCCGCAAGGTGATCGACATGTCGCTCAACGACATGTCGCCGAGCTCCTGGTCCTATCTGCGAGGTCCTGCGCCGCTGGTGGATGTGCAGGTCAACTGCGAGCCGCTGTTCGGCCTCCAGCAGCTCAACGCCGTCATTCGCCAGCGGCTGGAGAAGGACGCAGGCGCGAAGGCCAAGGTCGAGGAGCGCCGCAAGCTCGCCCAGGAGCGCCACAAGGCCCTCCGCGCGCGGCAGGCCGAGAACGCGCGCAAGGGCTGGGACGACAGGCCGATCCGCCCGGGCCGCATGATCAGCGAGCTGTGGGATGCGGTGAAGGACAAGAACTGGCTGCTCGCGATGCGCAATTCGGCAAGCTTCCCGGAGGGCATCTGGCAGTTCCCCGGCGCCGGCCATTACCTCGGAACCAATGGCGGCGGCGGCGTCGGCTACGGACCGGGCGCGATGGCGGGCGCAGCCATTGCCTGCCGCGACATGGGCAAGTTCTGCGTCGGCCTGATGGGCGACGGCGACTACATCATGTCGGCGGGCGCCATCTGGAGCGCCGTGCACCAGCGCGCGCCCATGCTGCTCGTGATCAACAACAACACCACCTGGGGCAACGACGAGAAGCACCAGATGCACGTCGCCGAGGATCGCCACCGGCCGCTGGAGAATGCCTGGATCGGCCAGCGCATGGTCGACCCGGATATCGACCACGCCACCGTTGCGCGCGGCTATGGCGCCTGGGCGGCGGGTCCGATCTTCGACCCGGCGGAACTCGGGAGGGTGTTCCGGGACGCGGTGGCGGAGGTCGAGAGAGGCCGCGTCGCCGTGGTCGAGGTGCGGACACAGCTGGTATAGCTCGGGCGTTCAGATGCCGCGCACCCTTGGCATGTTGATGAATTGCCATGGCGAGGGCAGCGGCCCCACCGGCACCTCGATCAGGCTCGGCCCGTCGCGGCGCTTGCGCGCGCGGTCGAGCGCTGCGCGCAACTCCTGCGGCGTGCGGGCGCGTTCGGCAGCGGCGCCGAAGCTTTCCGCAAAGCGCACGAAATCGGGATTGGTGAGATCGCAGGCGATCAGCCGGTTGCCGTAGCTCTCCTCCTGGATGCGCCGCACGTTGCCGAAGGCGTCGTCGCGGAACACGACAACCGTGAGCGGGATGCGGTGGTGCATGGCGGTGGCCATTTCGGTGGCGGTGAACAGGAATCCCCCGTCGCCGGAAATCGCGACCACCGGCACGTCGCGGCGCGCATCCTGCACGCCGAGCGCGGTGGCGTAGCCCCAGCCGAGCGAGTCCTGGAAGCCCGGCGAGATGAAGGTGCGCGGCTTGTAGACGGGGTAGGCGAGACGGGCGGCGAAACCCATCTGCGTGACCTCCTCCACCAGGACGCCGTCCTCGCCGAGTGCGTCGCGGATGGCGTCGAGGAAGGCGATCTGCGGCGCGATCGTCTGGAGGCGCTGGCGCCACTTGGCCTGGCGTTCGACCATCTCGTCGTGGCGGGAGGCGCGCGCATGGCCGTCGAGCGCCGCGATCAGCCGGCGCAGGATCGGCGCCGCGTCGCCGACCAGCGAAACCGCCGGCTTGCGGAAGCGGTCGGCTTCCTCCGGGTCGGCGTCGACGCGGATGATTGCGAGCCGGTCGTCCACGCCCCATTGCTGAAAACCGTAGAACAGCCGCGTGCCGATGCCGAGCACGACGTCGGCCTCTCCCCACAGCTCGCGGCCGAGCGGGAGGGTGACCGAAAACGGGCTGCGGCCGTCGAGCACGCCGCGCCCGCGCCGGAAGGCGAGCACCGGCGCCTGGAGCAGGGCTGAAAGTGCCGTGACTTCGGGGCCCGCATCCTGTGCGCCGCCGCCGGCGACGATCAGGATGCGTTCGGCGGCACCGAGCCGCTTGGCGGCGGCGGCGATGGCGTCTTCATCCACGGCAGGCTCTGCCGGCGGTGTCGGTGCGACCATCGGCGCCGGTCCGCTGCGGCCCCAGACGTCGATGGCGCATTCGAGCGCCGCCGGTCCTGGGCGGCCCGTGCGCATCGCGTGGAAGGCAGCGGCCACCAGGGCAGGGGCGTCTGCCGGAGCCTTGATGCGCGCCGCGAAGCCCGTGATGCGCGAGATGATGCCGGCCTGGTCGCGAATCTCGTGCAGGTGGCCGTAGCCGCGGCCGATGTCGGCCTGTGCGATCTGGCCGATCAGCGCCAGCACCGGGGCATTGGTGCCGTGGGCGTTGAGCAGCGCGGTTGCGGAGTTGAGCAGTCCCGGCCCCGGCACCACCGCATAGGCCTGCGGCCTGCCGGTGGCGAGCGCGGCGCCGAGCGCCATGAAGCCGGCGCCCTGCTCGTGCCGCGTATGCACGGTGCGGATGCGGTCTCTGGCCTTGAACAGGGCATCGAACAGGTGGTCGTTATGCACGCCGGGCAGTGCATAGATCGTATCGATGCCGTGCGCGACCAGGCTTTCGACCGTCGCCTCCGCCGTGGTCATGCGTCGCATCGATGGTCCCGCCCGCTCTCTCCAATCGGACGCTTACTTAGCCAATCGGGCGACCGCTGTCGCCCACCGCGCCTTGCCTTGACAAAGCCCGCCCTGCGTGTGCTTTTCCGGCCCTTCGGCGATCGGGCCGCGACGGATTCTCTTGGCTTTTTCCATGCACCGCTACCGCACCCACACCTGCGGCGCGCTTCGCGAGGCCGATATCGGCGCCGAGGCGCGGTTGTCCGGCTGGTGTCATCGCATCCGCGATCATGGCGGCGTGCTGTTCATCGACCTGCGCGACCATTACGGCATTACACAGGTGGTGGCGGACCCCGATTCGCCCGCCTTCAAGACCGCCGAGACGCTGCGTTCGGAGTGGGTGGTCCGCGTCGACGGCAAGGTGCGCCGGCGTCCGGAGGGCACGCTCAATCCGGAGCTGCCGACCGGCGCAATCGAGGTCTACATCCGCGCGATCGAGGTGCTCGGTCCCGCGGCCGAGCTGCCGATGCCGGTGTTCGGCGAGCAGGACTATCCGGAGGAGATCAGGCTCAAATACCGCTTCCTCGACCTGCGCCGCGAGAAGCTCCACCGCAACATCATGACCCGTATGGCCGTGATCGATTCGATCCGCCGGCGCATGAAGGAGGGCGGGTTCTTCGAATTCCAGACCCCGATCCTGACTGCCTCGTCGCCCGAAGGCGCGCGCGACTATCTCGTGCCGTCGCGGCTGCACCCGGGCAAGTTCTACGCGCTGCCGCAGGCGCCGCAGCAGTTCAAGCAGCTCATCATGGTGGCGGGCTTCGACCGCTATTTCCAGATCGCGCCCTGCTTCCGCGACGAGGACGCGCGCGCCGACCGCGCGCCCGGCGAGTTCTACCAGCTCGACGTCGAAATGAGCTTCGTCACCCAGGACGACGTGTTCGCCGCCATCGAGCCGGTGCTGCGCGGCGTGTTCGAGGAATTTGCCGACGGCAAGCCGGTGACAAAGACGTTCCCACGGATCCCCTATGCCGAGGCATTGCAGAAATACGGCACCGACAAGCCGGACCTGCGCAACCCGCTGACGATGGCGAACGTCACCGAGGCGTTCCGCGGCTCCGGCTTCAAGGTATTCGCCGGCATGATCGAGAAGGACCCGAAGGTCGAGGTGTGGGCGATTCCGGCGCCCAAGGGCGGCAACCGCGCCTTCTGCGACCGCATGAATGCGTGGGCGATCTCCGAAGGCCAGCCCGGGCTCGGCTACATCTTCTGGCGCGAGGGCGAGGAGGGCGGCGCCGGGCCGCTGGCGCGCAACATCGGGCCGGAGCGCGCCAGGCAGATCGCCGATCAGCTTGATCTTGGCATCGGCGACGCGGTGTTCTTCATCGCCGGACGACCCGAACAGTTCGTGAAATTCGCCGGCCCCGCGCGTACCAAAATTGGCGAGGAGCTCGGCCTGATCGACAAGGACCGCTTCGAGCTGTGCTGGATCGTCGACTTCCCCATGTACGAATGGAGCGAGGAGGAGAAGAAGATCGACTTCTCGCACAATCCGTTCTCGATGCCGAACATGCCGGTGGACGAGTTCCTCCGGCTCGATCCGAACGACAGGGACACGTTGCTCTCGATCAAGGCGATCCAGTACGACGTGGTTTGCAACGGCCTCGAACTGTCGTCGGGCGCGATCCGCAATCACCGGCCCGACGTCATGCGCAAGGCCTTCGCCATCGCCGGCTACAGCGAGGACGTGCTGGAGCAGAAGTTCGGCGGCATGCTGCGGGCGCTCTCGCTCGGCGCGCCGCCGCACGGCGGCATCGCCCCCGGCATCGACCGCATCGTGATGCTGATCTGCGGCGAGGAGAACCTGCGCGAGGTGGTGTTGTTCCCGATGAACCAGCGCGCCGAGGACCTGATGATGGGCGCACCGTCGGAGGCGACGCCGAAGCAGCTGCGCGAACTGCACATCCGGCTCAATTTGCCGGACAAGTAGGCGCGATGCGCCCGACTCGTCCCGGGGAAGCGGCAGCATTCGTCAGTTGACTTGATGCAGCCTTTGTCCGCTGGTCCCTGCGAAGGCAGGAAGCAGGGCCATAGTGACTGGATTCCGGCTTTCGGGGGAATGAGCGGCCGAGAGGGCCGGTCAGCTAAATCTTGATGTTCGGGAACATCTTCAGCGCGTTGCCGTTGTCGATCGCCGCCATGTCGGCCTTGGAAAACCTGTAGGCCACGAGCCCGTCCACCGCCTCCTTGGCTTCGCGGAATGGATAGTCCGACCCGAACATCACCTGCGAGATCGAGACCATCTTCAGCAAGGCGGCGAGCTGGCCGGGCGTGTTGCCCTGGGCCACGTCGTAAAAGAACGACCTCAGAATCGGCAGCGGGCCGTTCGGCATGCGCGCATCGGGCTTGACCCTGGTCTGCTGCTCGAAACGGCTGGTGAGGAACGGAACGGTGCCGCCCGAATGCGGCCAGATCCAGCGGATGTCCTTGAACCGGTGGACCGTGCCGCCTTCCCCGAAAATCAGGCTTGCGACCGTGCGGGTGGTTTCGGTGGCGGTCTCGATGGTCCCATCGGCGACGCCCTTGATCCTGATGCCGCAGCAGGTCGATGCGGTTGGGTGGGTGTAGACCACGGCCTTGCGACGATTGAGTTCCTCGAACACCGGCAGGAAGGCCGGATCGCCGAGGTATTTGTCGCTGTAGTTGGTCCAGAGCGCGATGCCGTCGGCCTTGAGCGTGTCGAGCGCGTACTCGATTTCGCGCAGGCTGCCTTCGGTGTCGGGCAGCGGGATGGCCGCGAAGAATCCGAAACGCCCGCGATGGTCGCGGCCAAGCTGCGCGCAATACTCGTTGCATTCGCGCGCCAGGCGTCGCGAGGCGTCCTCGACCTTCCCGAACCAGACGCCCGGGTTGAGGATGGAGGCGATGGCGGTGGCGACCCCGCCCTTGTCCATGTCTTCAATCGACATCTGCGGCGACCACTTGGCCGGCCGCCGGCCGCGTTCGATGAAGGCCTTGCGCTGTGCGGGCGGCACCACATGGTGGTGGACGTCGACCCGATGGGCCGTGGCCCTTGGCTCAGCGCGGGCCGGTGGAACCGCAATTCTGGCGGCCGCCGCGCTGAGGCCCGCCGCCGCCCCGGCGACGAGCAACCGGCGCCGGCTCACACCCCAGGCGGCAAACGCGGGTGCGCGCTCGCAGCAGCTGCACCCGACCGAAAATGTCTTGCGTTTCAAGAGCAAGGTCATGGCGTTCCTCCCGCAAGCTCCCGTTTGAGCCGGCGCAGCCGGCGCGCGCCTGCCCATCCAGTCGCTCCGGATTGCGGGCGCGAATCAGCGACCGGCCAGTTCCGATGCACGCCAGCACGCGCGACCGCGTTTCCGACACCAATCAGTGCAAGGCGGCCTGCGCTACGCCATCTTAGCGTAGCTCGTATCGATATATTTCGAGGCCGGGGCGACCGGACCCTTGGCTTTGCCATAGATGCTGCGCAGCCTCAGAACCGTGTCAACGCCCTTGGTGTTGATCGCGGCGCCGCGGTTGAGTCCGCCGGGGCCGGTCAGGCGCGTGTACATGTCATCGAGCTGAGCGTCCGACAGGCCCTTGATGCGGGATTTCAGGACGCCGATCGCGGTTGCCTTGTCCTTGAACACGACATCGTGCGCAGTCCTGATCGCGCGGACAAAGGCAAGCACCGTCTTTGTATTGGCTTTGGCGTAACTGCGGCGGACCGCGTAGGTGCTGCCTTGATACTCGCCGACCTCGACGGCGGCGTCGGCGAGGAGATTGAACCCCGCATTTCGCAATTGCACGTCGTCGGGGGACGAGATGATCGCCATCTGCGCGGTGCCGTCCTTGAGCGCCTTGACACGCGCGCCGGTGCCGCCCACCGGGAGGACCTTGTAATCGCGATCCTTGACGATGCCCTTGTCCTGAAGGATCTGGTACAGCACCGTGGCGTAGCCGGATGTGGGCGCGTCGACGGCCACGGCCTTGCCCTTGATATCGTTCCAGGTCTTCACCGCGGGCGCCGTCACGACGCTGTTCAGGCCTGAATGCACGCCAAGAATCGCGACCAGGTCGAAATTGTCGTACTTGGCGGAGCCCTGACCCTCGGTATAGGCGACGATGTTGTCGAAGGCCGTCGTCGCGAACTGGTACTTGCCGGCCATCAGGTTGGCGATCTGCTCCTTGGAGTTGGGGGTGCGATCGAGGGTGACCTTCAGTCCCTGTTTTTCGAACAGACCGCGGTCGATCGCGAGCCAGACCGGCAGATTGGTGCCGCCGCCAAACCCGATCATTCTGACTTCGGTGACCGCCTGGGCGGCGGCGATGTTTACCAGTGGCGAGGCGACCAGCCCCGCGGCGGCGGCACCCGCGAGCAGGTCGCGTCGGGTCACTGGCGTGCCGCCGGCAGGTGATTGGCCGCGGCCGCTCCCGGCCGTCGAAAGTGTCGCCTGTCTGGCAGTCAGGGTCATGGCGTCTGTCTCCCTCTGGTGTGTTGGTCGTTGCGGCAATGGTCGGCAGCGCCTCACGCGCGGTCAAGAGGGGCGGCTGCGGCCATGGCGCGCGGGCCGCCGCACCGCGCGTTCGATGTCATCCGCTCAGGATCGAGAATCGGCGACACCAGAGTCTGTCGTGGCGCGCGCGCGGAGTTTCGGACGCTCAAACGCCGCGAATGAAACTGATCGTTGACGTTTGCGGTGCAGAATCTTCTTGACTCCGGGGGTATGTGCCTTATTTGGAGAAAATGCCGCTGTCATCGGTCCGTCATGCGGGACTGTGTAGGCGGCATTCTCATGCCGTGCGCCGAGGCTGGCGTCGGGTTGGTTCACTGGTTGGGGAGGACGGCGATGCGCCAGAACGCCCTCTTGCGATCGGATAAGGGCCTGAATCTTCCAGGCACCGCCCGAAAGAAAGACGCCAAGGTCGCCAAGGTTTCCGTCGTCAAGCCGGTCGTCGAGGATGATCGACAGGATCACTTTGCCGTGCGCAACGGCGTGCGTTGCGCTGGCGTACATTTGATCGTCGATCTGCACGGCGCCACCGGCCTGAACGACATCGACCTGATCGAGGCCACGCTGCGTCGCTGCGTGTCTGCCGCGCGCGCCACGCTGCTGCACATCCACCTGCATCATTTCCAGCCGAGCGGCGTGTCTGGCGTGGCGGTGCTGGCGGAGAGCCACATTTCCATCCACACATGGCCGGAAGCAGGCTATGCCGCGCTCGATATCTTCATGTGCGGCAAGGCGGACCCGGATGCCTGCATTCCCGTTCTGCGCGAGGCGTTCAAAGCCAAGCGCGTCGACGTTGACGAGATCCTGCGCGGTCGGGATGCCTGACAGGGGACAACGGGCCCGGAACGGGCGGCGAGGCCGCGCCTTGCGCCGTCGCCCGGGGTTCGTGGCCTGACGTCCGATGGCCAAAAAAAAGCGCTGGATTCCCGAGACCTTGTTCGATCCCGAAGGTTTCCGCATGACCTTCGAGGTGGAAAGGGTGCTGTACGAGACGCAGACCGAGCACCAGCACCTGGTCCTGTTCCGGCACAGGTTTTTCGGCAAGGTGTTGATGCTGGATGGCGCCACCCAGGTCACCACCAGGGACGAGTTCGTCTATCACGAGATGATGGCCCACGTTCCGATCCTCGCCCACGGCCGGGCGAAGGAGGTGCTGATCGTGGGCGGCGGCGACTGCGGCATCGCCGAGGAAGTGCTCAAGCACAAGTCGGTGCGGCGCCTGACCCAGGTCGAGATCGACGCCTCGGTGGTGGAGTTCTCGCGGGAGCATTTCCCCGAGTTCACCCGGCCGGTGCTCGGCAACAAGCGCTTCGACCTCGTCATCGATGATGGCATGAAATACGTCGCCGGCACCGACCGGCGTTTCGACGTGATCATCGTCGATTCCACCGATCCGCTCGGACCCGGAAAGGTGCTGTTCAGCCCGCGCTTCTACGCCGCCTGCAAGCGCTGCATGAAACCCGGCGGGCTCATGGTGACCCAGAATGGCGTCCCGATCCTGCAATCGGGCGAGCTCACGCAGGGGATTTCCAAATTCCGTCGTCTGTTCGCCGACGGCTCCTGCTACGTTGCCGCGATTCCGACCTATGTCGGCGGTCACATGGCCATGGGATGGGCCACTGACAACAAGGCGTTGCGGCGGACGCCGCTCAAGACCATCGCGGAACGATACCGCAAGGCCGGCAGCTTCAAGACCCGGTACTGGACGCCGGAGGTCCACAAGGCCGCCTTTGCCCTGCCGCGCTTCATCGCCGAGCTGGTCGACCGCGCCAAGGGTTGACGCGGGCGAGATCGCGCGCGGCTTCATCGTTCATCAACCATGACGGTAGCCCGCGACCTTCGCCAGGCGGTCGGGGCCACATGCTTAAGCCCGCCTTTACGCCGCTTGGGCAGCTTCGCCGGACAGCCGGCGAGGGTGCAGGGTGGGACGTCTCAAGGATTACAAACTGCTGGCTGCCGTGCTGGGCATTCTGGTCACTGCCGGGCCGGTGCTGTGGTTTTCGGCCTGGCTCCAGAAGCAGGGCGAGGCCGAGGTGTCGGTCGCGGCCAGCTGGACCATCGGCAATGTCGAGGTCCAGGTCGGACGTGCCGTGGCCGCCCTCGACGAACTTGCCGCGGCCGGCGTCGATGGTTGCCGTGGGAACCAGCTCGAGCAACTCCGGCAGGTCCTGCTCAAGTCGGCTCCCGTAAAGGAACTGTCGATCGTCGGCGCCAACGGCCAGACCCAATGCAGCGACCGCGGCGGCGCCTTTGCCCCGCGGGAGGTCATTGCCGGCGCAGCGACCGCCGATCCGAACCTTGTTTTGGAGGTCATACGCTTTGCCGGAAGCGACGAGCGGATGCTGCGGGTGCGGCGGACCGGCGGTTCAGCGCGCACGTCGTTGGCGGCGGTGGTGCCCGCTGAGATGCTCTTGCCGCAGGTGGCGCCCGACGGCACGCGGTTTACCGGCTATGCCCGCATCACGCTGTCCGACGATACCGTCATCGGCATGGTGGGATCGGACGGCGACGGTGCCCTGCGGGACGGCCTGATCGCCAGCCGGGTGCGCTCCGACCGCTTCGGCATCGTGGTCACGGCCGCGATGGTGCGCAACGGGGTGTTCGCGACCTATGACGACCTGCGCCGGATCGGCATGGTCGTGACCGGCCTGCTGGCCCTGATCATCCTCGTCGCCGCGCTGATCGTGCCGTGGCGGGAGCGCAGCAACCCGTTCTTCGAGATCGAGCGCGCGATCGGCGCCGGCGAGTTCGTGCCGTACTACCAGCCGATCGTCGACATCAAGTCGGGCGGTTTGCTGGGGGCGGAGGTGCTGGTGCGATGGCGCAAGCGCGACGGCACGCTGGTGCCTCCGGTCGCCTTCATCCCGTTCCTGGAATCGAACGATCTGATTCTCGACATGACACGCTCGCTGATGCGCCAGGTGTGCGAGGAGGTCGGCCCCTTCCTGACCGAGCGTCCGGGCATGTACGTGGCGTTCAACATCGCGCCGCGTCATCTGAAGGGCGAGACCCTGATCGACGATATCGGCTCGATCTTCGTCGGCGGGCCGATCAGCATGTCGCAGCTGGTGCTGGAGGTCACCGAGCGTTACGAGATCGAGAACCTCACCGCGACCCGCTGCCTCATTGCCGCGTTGCAGGGGCTGGGCTGCCGGGTCGCCATCGACGACGTCGGCACCGGCCACAACGGACTTTCTTACATCCTCAAGCTGGGCGTCGACATCATCAAGATCGACAAGATGTTCGTCGATGCGATCCGCACCGAAGCTCATTCCCAGGCCATTGTCGACACGCTCGTGGACCTTGCGCGCAATCTGAAGATGCAGATCGTGGCCGAGGGCGTCGAGAATTTCGAGCAGGTCACCTTCCTGCGCGACCGCGGCATCAGCTCGGCACAGGGCTATGTCTTTTCGCCGGCGCTGCCGGGCTCGGCCTTCGTCCAACTGATCGAGGCGATCGATCCGATCGTGCCGGCACGGGATACCGCTACCGCGCAGCCCGCAGCCCAGCAGAAAGCGCCGGCATTGCCTCACCAGGCCGCCGCATAACGACGCCGCGGACTCGGCGGTAATCATTGAAAGGTCGCGGCAATTCGCGTACCGCTGGTGCGGTCGTGGTCGCATGGGCTTGGCCGTCGGAGCGCCTTGAATTGCGTCGCAAATGATCAAGCCCGCCCATGTCTTCACGATCTGCGCGCGAAACTATCTCGCGATGGCGTCGGCGCTTCACGAATCGCTGGTCGCTCACCATCCGCAGTCCCGGTTCACGGTCTTTCTCCTCGATCGTGGAGCCGTGCCCGGCTGCGTCGCGCATCTCGACCTTCGCGCCATTGAGGAGGCCGTTGCACCGGCGGAATACGAGCGACTGCGTTGCTACTACGACCTGCTGGAGCTTGCCACCGCGGTCAAGCCGCGGTGCTTTGAAAGGCTGTTCTCGGACGGCGAGCGCACGGTCATCTACCTCGATCCCGACATCTATCTTTTCAGACCCATGAGCGAGGTCGAGGCCGCCATCGACGGCGGCGCTTCGGGCGTGCTCACGCCACACGTCCTGGCGCCGCTTCCGGATGACGGCTGCCGGCCGGGCGACCTGGATATCCTGCGTGCCGGCATCTACAACCTGGGATTCCTGGCGTTGACCGCCGGTCCCGACACCGCTCGTTTTCTCGACTGGTGGTGGCAGCGATTGCAGTGGAAGTGTTTCCGCGATCCGCGGGAAGGCGTGTTCGTCGATCAGAAGTGGATGGACTTTGCTCCCGTCTTCCTGCCGGGGGTGAAAGTCCTCGCGGATGCGACCTACAACGTCGCGTATTGGAATGTGTCGCAGCGCGGCTTGGCCCGCGGCCAGGACGGCCAGTGGCGGGTCGGCGGATCGAAACTGACCTTCTTTCACTTCAGTGGATTCGATCAGAACCGGCCGCACGTGCTTTCAAAGCACGAAGATCGGGTCGGAACCGCGCAGGGCGATCTTGCCGACCTGCTCACCTTCTATGCAGGGCGACTTGCGGCGTACCGCTGCGACGAAGTGGCTGGCATCGGGTTCTCGCCACCGCGCTTTGAAACGGGTCTCAGCTGGGATCCGGTATGCCGGCTCCTGTACCAGCGGAAGGTGCTGGCCGGTGACGAGGATACCGATCCGCGCAGCGCGACCTTCCTGGCATGGATGGCGTCATGCGCCCCGGGACAGACGATCCCGCGATACATTCAAGCGGTGCTGGAGATGCGCGCCGACGTTGCGGCGGCCTTTCCCGATCCGCATGGCCGGGACCGGGCGGGCCTGATGGCCTGGCTGGTCAAGCACGGCGTTCCGGAGCTCGGAATCGACCCTGGTCTCGTGGCGGCGCTCGGAATCCTTCAGCCGGCCGAAATCGTGGCACCCCGTGTCAGGTATCTCGGATATCTGCGATCGCATCTTGGAATCGGCGAGGCCGCCCGCGGCTATGTGCGCGCGCTCGCCTCCCAGGGCGTTCCGCTGTCGCTGATCGATGTCTCGGACCAGGCGGTGAGCGACCGCGGCATCTACCGGTTCATCGATGACTTCGGAACCGGCGGCGGCGACCACGAGACGAACGTCGAGATCATTCACGTCAATGCGGATCAGTTTCCACACATTCTGCACCGCAGCCGGTCGCAGCCGGAGGCGCGTCGTCGCGTTGCAGTCTGGGCATGGGAAACAACCGATTTTCCGGATGAATGGAGTTCGGAATTCGCCGCCATCGATGAAGTGTGGGTTGGAAGCCAGTTCATGGCCGCGGCCATCGGCGCAAAGTCGCCGTGTCCGGTCCTGGTCATCCCGTATGCGGTGGATGTTCCGGAACCGGCTCAGGATCGCACCGCGCTGAAACTGCCCGACCGGGACTTCTTGTTCCTGATGCAGTTCGACGCGCTGAGCAGCAGCCACCGCAAAAATCCGGAGGGCGCGATCCAGGCGTTCAGGGCTGCCTTTCCCGATAACGAGCCGGTCAAGCTCATTGTAAAAACGATCAACGGCGACCATGACGCCGCAACGCTGCGACGGATCAGATCGTCGGCGGACGACCCACGCATCGTCTTCTGGGACGAGGCGCTCGACGGCCGCCGCCGCTACGATCTGCTGGCGGCGGCGGACTGCTACGTCTCGCTCCATCGCGCGGAGGGCTTCGGTCTGTCGCTCGCGGAATCCATGGCCTACGGCAAGCCGGTGATTGCCACCGGCTGGAGCGGGAACCTGGAATTCATGACCGTCGCGAACAGTATCCTCGTCCCGTTTCGGCTGGAGCCGCTCGCATTCGACGATCCGCCCTACCGTGCCGGCACGGTGTGGGCGGAGCCGGATCTGGAGGCCGCCGCTCAGGCCATGCGCCGCGTGTTCGCCGACCGTCAATGGGCGCAGTCGCTCGGAGCGCGCGCCAAGGAGGACATCAGAGGCAGGCTGGCTCCCGCGATCGTCGGAGCGATCATGCGGAGGCGGCTGGAACTGGTCGTGTCGGTGTCGGCCACGGCTGGTGCCAAGACGGCGGAAGCCGGCCGGCCGTCATCCACCGGCCTTGCCGATCCCGGCCGCAAGAACAGGCTTGCCGCGCTTGTACGGTCGATATGGAGCCGCTGAGCGATGGCCAGGGGGCCGGTTCCGCCGCCGTGGCGTTCATTGAAAGGCCGGTCGATTTGGCGTAGCGATCGTGCTGGCGAGCGAGGCGCAAATGGCAAACACGTTCCCCTGTACAGGCTGGAGACTTTGGCTGGTTGCGGTCGCGGCCTTGGCGGGTGCCGGTGCCGCGCAAGCGCAGCCCAATACCGGCAGCGCGCCCTGGTGCGTCGTCATGAGCGATCAGGGCGGCTGGCTCGACTGCGCCTATCATTCGCTTGCCCAATGCATGCGCGCCGCATCCGGCGTGAGCAACGTGTGCACGGCGAATGCCTGGTCCATGCCCGAGCCACCGGGCCGGCGGTCGGGGCCGCGCCCGGCACGGCCCCGGTGGTGACGGCAGCCTATCCGGCCGCGGCAAGCGAGGCGGTGTTGCCGCCGCGGCTCTTCAGGCGGGTGCGGTAGAAGCCCAGCACGCGCCGCGCGGTATCGATCTGGAGCTTCTCGTAGGTCCGCAGCGCGTTGTCGAGGTCCTGCGCCGAGATTCCGCGATCCGCGGTCTTGAGCAGCAGGATCGCCTTGGCC
>Ga0073934_10003534_pt1 | contig 28485 bp, 27 predicted proteins | sample LarsenN4metaG_FD_76834 | JGI IMG/M metagenome (GOLD analysis project Ga0073934, IMG submission 76834) | Hot spring sediment bacterial and archeal communities from British Columbia, Canada, to study Microbial Dark Matter (Phase II) - Larsen... ... | reverse complement strand
TTGACAGCCTTCCAGCCGCCGCTTTTCCATCTTTTCCTGACGCTTGGTCTGTTGTATCTTCATGCCCTGCTCTTGCAGCAGGGTTTGTACCAACATTAACTTCCTGTACGAAGCTCAGTAGAGCCCGTTATGAACTTTTGACTGTACAAACCGGAGCACCCCGGGTCAGTCCTCCAATTTAAGTGCTATTGCCTGAACGTGTGGATTTGAATGACAGCAGAAAGCTATGGATTCATCACCTTATCAAGAGTGACCGCGGGTCCTGAGTCATTTGTGTTTTGCCATCCCAAGTGCCGCCGCGCCCCCCACTTCCTGACCGGCTGAAGCCTCGGCAATCGCGGAGCATTCCAATCCATGGCTCCGGGGGCAGCTGAACCGGAATTTGCCAACAGAAAGCCACCTTGCTTGACGTCGCCCTGAATCTGGTCATGATACTGTCCAGATGACAGCCATCACTTACACCGCAGCCAGGGAGCAGCTCGCCTCAACCATGGACCGCGTTTGCAATGATCATGATCCGGTGATCATCACCCGCAACCGGGATCAGGCAGTGGTCATGCTTTCCCTCGAAGACTACGAGTCCCTTCAGGAGACGGCCTATCTTCTGCGTTCTCCAGCCAATGCCAAAAGGCTTCTCGACTCCATAGAAGCGCTCAACGATAAAAAAGGAATCAAGAAACGGATCAAAGACCTGGCGGAAGCATGAACCTGCTTTTCTCCCCCCACGCCTGGGAGGACTACCAGTATTGGCAGCAAACCGATAAGAAGCTGATCCGCAGAATCAATGAACTGATCAAAGACACCACGCGCAATCATTACGAGGGCCTTGGCAAGCCTGAGCCATTGAAGCACACCCTGGCCGGTTTTTGGTCACGGCGAATAACCGACGAGCATCGAATGGTTTATCGTATTTCCGGAAACAATCTGGAAATCGCCCAATTACGCTTTCATTATTTGAAGTAGGGCCGGCTCAGCCCGCCGCCCTTCCGCATGGGGCCAGGCCAATCCGCCGTCAGGGATTCCTCGTTTCGGGTTCGCCGCCCCCTACCGCAGCAGCATCCAGCCGTGTTCGCCGCAGCGGCGCAACTTGAGGTTGTCCAAAGTCACGGTGCGGGAGCCGGTGTTGTGGAGCGTGAGGGTGAAGGATCCGGAGGCCGGCAGGGAGGCGCGCAGGTCTTTGACCACCCAACGGGACACCAAGCCGGCCAGGGGTCCGGGCACTTCCTGGGGCAGGGTGGCGAGGACTTTGCCCTTGGCGCGGATTTCCAGGGACCAATCCGCGTCTTTCGCGGTGGTGGTGGTCTCGATGAAGAGCAGGTCGAAAGCCTGGTCCACCTCGGTGGAAAGCTCTCCGCCGGTGGCCAGGTCCAGGCGTCCCTGGGCCGCCCGGGCGTTCCGGGCTTTCCAGGTGCGGCCGTTCCGGCCGGTGAATGAGCCGGACTCCGGCTCGCCGCCCAGGGTGTTGAAGTTCTCCCAGGTGCCGAGCCGTTGGTCGATGGCGGCAAGATAGGCTTCCAGGGATGTGGGAGGGGTGAAGCCGGAGAAGGGGTCGCGGGTGAGGGCGTCGTGGATGACGGCCTGGATCAAGCGGGAGTCCTCGGCGGAGATTTTGCCCATTTTGCCGGGCTTGCGCTCCTCGGTGTTGGAGAGGGCGAACTCCTCCAACCCTTTTTTGTAAACAAAGGGCAGGGTGCGCGGGTCCAGGCGGTAGGTTTGGGCGAAATAGGTTTGGGCGAAGACGGTGTTGCCCACCTCGCTGAGGTGGCCGCCGTCCAGGTTGGCCGTGCCATCGCCGCTGTAGAGGTCCCAGACATCCGGCAGGGAGGGCAGCTTGCCCTCGCGGATCAGGCGGCGGAGTTTTTCCATGACCGGGCCGATGGGGATGATGAAGACCGGCTGCTGGATGCGCTGGGAGGCCTCGCGTGCCTGGAGAAGCGAGCCCTCGTAGTAGAGAATGGTGGCATCCCGCTCGTCGCCCGAGGTGTAGTAGGTGCGTCCAGAGGGTTTTTCGTTGCTGTTCTGGGTGTGCCAGTAGGCGTTGAAATAGACGGGCCAGACACGCAAAGGCTGCGCCTCGCGGGCCGCCTGGACGAAGGCCTCGAGGGCGCCCAGGTCGGTGAGTTCGCCCTGGCCGTTGGCGGCTTCGGCGTTGGCGTTGGACCAGGGGGTGCCTTGGTGGAGGAACAGGCTGCCGAAACGGCCGCTGCGGAGGGCATCGAGCATGCGCCAGCGCTGCACGGGGTCGTTGTTCCAGGCGTAGCCGATGCCGACGCCGAGGGTGCCGCCGCGGTCCAGCCGCCAGCCGTGGGCGTCCCAGCCGAGGTGCGCCGCCGCGGCGCGCAGCGGATCATCGTGCGGGGTGAAGCTGGAGCCGATGTTCAGCATGCCCCAGGGCAGCGGGTCGCGGGAGACGGAGAGCGGCAAGGGCGCCGATTCGGAGGCGCCCGCGGCATCGCTCACGGTCAAGGTGAGTTCCACGGGCTGATCGGAGGCGGATGCGGGCGTGCCGGTGATTTGGCCCCCGGCAAAGCTCAAGCCGGGTGGGAGGCGGCCTTCGAGCGCGTAGCTGAGGGGGGCGGTTCCGCCCTGGGCGAAGACGCGCACGGCGTAAGGCTGGCCGGCCACAGCGGGCGGGAGCGCTTTGGTCAGCAGGCGCAGGGGGTTTTTCACCTCAACGGTGACTTTCGCGTGGGCGCTGCCGGTGCTGTCCATGGCCTCGATGCCGATGGTGTAGGTCCCGGTGCGGTCCACTTCGAAGCCCACGATCTCGCGCGCCGTTTCCCCGCCTTCAAGGATGCGGGCGTCGGGATGGGTGGTGACAGTGGCGCCTTGCGGTTTTTCCACGAGCGTCCAGCGCAGGCGGACGCGGCCCTGGGCCTTGATCTTTTTGTGGAGGTCGATGGCGAAGCGGTGGTCCTCGATGACCAGGGGCGCGGCGGCGCGGGGCACCTGCTTGGGGACGATCTCCGGGATTTCCGGTGCGGCGTGGAGTGCCGGTGCCAGGAAAAGGCAGGCCAGCAGCGGCTTAGAGAAACTTTTCATAGAGCCAGACGAAGAGCGTGATGACAGGGATGGCGATGAGGTTGATGCGCAATCCTTCCATAGCCATGCGCGAGAGGGTGATATGCCCGGTGCTGAAGACCACGGCATTGGGCGCAGTGGCGATCGGCAGCATGAAGGCGCAGCTCGCCGCCAGCGTGGCCGCCAGCATGAAATGATAGGGATCGCGGCCCAGGTCCACGGAGAGGGCGGTGAGGATCGGCATCATGAGCGCGGCCACGGGGGTGTTGTTCATCACCTCGGTGATGGCGCAGGTGAGGGTGACGATGGCCAGCAGCACGACTGGGAAGGGAAGTTCGGCAAAGCGGCGGAGTGCGCCGACCAGATGCGTGCTGAGGCCGCTGGACTCAAAGGCGTAGCTGATGGCGATGCCCGCCGCGATGAGCAGGAGCAGGTCCCAGGGGATGCGCACGGCCGAGCGCCAGTCGAGCAGGCGGCCGCCCTCCCCATCGGGGACCAGCGCGAGGAGGATCACCGCGGCCAGGGCCACATCGCTGTCCCACACGCCGGGCAGGCCCAGCCAGCGGGACCAGCCGCCGTAGGGGAAGGCGAGCGTGATCCAGGCGGTGATGACCAGGCCGAAGACGGCCAGCACGCGCCGCTCGGCCGGGCGCCAGGGGCCGGGATGGTCGAGGTCGATCCGGCCCTCACGCGGCAGCTTCCGGGTCAGCGACCAGCAGGCCAGGGGGAGCAGTGCCGCGGTGATGGGAACCGCATGGAGCATCCATCCGGCGAAGGTGATGGAGTGAGCCCCGCTGGCGGCGACCAGCCCGGCGTTGGATGGGTCTTTGAGGAACTCGGAGTAGGCGCCGAGGAAGATGGGGTTGGGCGGGGTGCCGATGGGGGTGGCGAAGCCGCCGATGCTCGCGGCGTAAGCCAGGCCGAGCAGCAGGGGCACGCCGAGCGCACCGCTTTTGTCCTGCTGGATCACGGCCAGTGCCACCGGCAGGAGCATGAGCGTGGTGGCGGTGTTGGAAATCCAGGCGCTGAGCAGCGCCGCCGCGATCATGAAGCCGAGCACCACGCGGCGGTAGCTGTGTCCCCCGATGGCGGTGATCATGCCCAGCGCCAGTCGGCGGTGGGCTCCGGTTTTCTCGATGGCGGTGGACATCATGAACGAACCCAGGAGCAGCAGGATCATCTTGTTGCCGACGGCGCCGGCCAGCCGTTCATGGGTGAGGACCCCGGTGAGGGGGAAGAGCACCAGCGGAAGAAGCGAGGTGAAGCCCAGGGCAACCGGCTCCAGCAGCCACCACAACGCGGTCCAAACCGTGATCGCCGCGGTGAACGCTGCCGCATCCTCCAGGCCGGCCAGGCGGCAAAGGCAGAACGCGGTGGCGGCGGCGAGGGGGCCGGATGCGAATTTGAGCGCCGGATTCATCGAGAAGGACTTTTCTGCATCCCGGGGATGCAGGAAGGCGTCGATTTTCCGCTGCGCAGCGGAGAGGGCGAATGGATAATCATGGTAACTATCCCAAAATCGGCATTGCCGGGGTGAGGGGGTTGGGGGATGCTGCCAAAGTGAACCCGCGCATCACCCTCCAGGACATTGCCGCCCGGGCGGGGGTGGGATGCTCCACGGTGTCGCGGGCCCTGACCGGACATCCGGCCTGCTCCCCGCGGACGGCCCAGCGCATCCGCGACTTGGCGGAGGCCATGGGCTACGTGCCCGATCCGGCGCTTTCCGCCCTCGTATCCTACAGGGACAGCAAGCGCACGCACGCCGGACCCGCCGCGTCCGGGATCGCCATCGTGAGCGAGAATCTGGGCACCGGGCGCGGGGAATATGTTTGGACCGTGTGGGATGCCGTCAGCCGCGCCTGCGCCCGCCTGGGCTACGGCGGCGTGCAGCGCATCAACAGCACGCTGCATGAACCGGCGGCACTGGGCCGCATCCTGCGCGCGCGCGGGGTGCGTGGCATCATCTGGGGCTGGCTGCGGGACGAGCGCTACCTGCGCGAATTCCCCTGGGACCGGTTCGCCCACATCGGCTTCCCCCTGCCCGTGGTCAATCCCCCGGTCACCTGCGTCCGGGATGATTCCTTCCACACGGTTTACGACGCGGTGCATGCGGCCTTCGACCGCGGCTTCACCCGCCCCGGGCTGATGTTGATGACCAGCCCGCATTCGAGGAACGACCGGTTCCAAATCGCCGGCTGGCTGCTGGCCCATGCCGAACGGAAAGCGGCACCGTCCGAACCCTGGCTCAGCATCCGGAAAACCCCCAGCCTCAGCGCCTGGCTGCGGTCGGAGCGCCCGGACCTGATCATCGGCAACGTGGAAGGCGCGCACTGGCTGCTGACTCAATCGGTGGCAGGCCGCAGGGCGGTCCCGCCCTTCCTCAGCCTGCTCCGTCCGGGGCGGAACTATCCGGGATTCGACTGTGCCGAGGAGCAGATCGGGCGGGTGATTGTGAGGGAACTCGACCGGCAGATCCGCCACAACGAACTCGGCCTCCAGGACAATCCCCAGACCATCCTGGTGCGGCGGCGCTTTTTGGGCTGGCCGGACAAGCGCCGCTGAGCGGGAGGAAAGCGGAGAACATCCACACTGAGGTCCGCTTTGCAGGGTGTTCCCAAGGGCCCGAAAAATGCATTGCGCAGCGGCGTTTTCCCCTGAACATGCCGCGATGAATTCGTTGTCTGGGCTGGCTCCTCTTCTCGTATCGGCAGTGATGTGTTGGGTGGTGGGCGTTTCTCAGGCAGAGGGTGCGGCCGCCAGGCCGGGGCAGTTGGAGCTGTGGACGACGGAGGCGGGTGAACAGCTGGCCTTCGACGGCGTCTTCTACAGCTACCGTTCCGCGGACGGCCTGCGGGCCTTCAAGCTCTGGACCCCGCCGGGGAAGGGGCCGGTGCGCGCGCTGCTGCTCTTCGGCAATCCGGGCGGTGGATTCGGTGGCGACACGCGGGACAAGAGCCGCCAGGAGGACCTTCTGGAATTTGCGGCCCGTGAGGGCATCGCGGTCGCGGGCGTGACCGGATTCCCCGGTCGGGACGTTTATTCCAAGCTGGGCCGGCACATCCTCGACGGCCTGGCCGCGATGGGCGCGCGCGGGCACCACCCGGAACTGGCGGCCCTCCCGATGATTGCCACCGGGGGCTCGAACGCCGGCTCATTTTCTTACGGCATGCTCTGCCTGGCGCCGGAGCGCATGATTGGCATCACCCCGAACGTCGGCGGTTACCATGAGCTGGAGGCTCCGGAGGCCGCACGCAGCGTCCCGGCGTGGATCCACATCGGCGCGCTGGATGAATTATCCTCGAACGGCGTGGAGCGGACCGAGGCGCTCTTTGCGCTCAACGGTGCGAAAGGGCCGCTGCTCTGGGCCTGGGATGCCGAGATGAAGGGCCATGAAAATGGAGGTGCCGACCATGTGGACTTCGCGTTCTGGGAGGCCGTGCTGGAAGCGCGGCTGCCGGTCCGGGTGCCCGCACCCGGCCGGCCCGCGGTCCTGCGGCCGATGGACCGGATGAAAGGATGGCACGTGGACCACCGTTCTTGGGACCACCGGATTGTGAAGATTTTCCCGGCCGCGGAGCTGCCGGCGCAGGCGGAGCCCGGGCGCTACGGCTGGCTGCCGAACGAAGGCCTGGCCCGGCTCTATCAGGCGAACGCCACACGCTCGCGCCCGCTCCAATTGGCGCTCGCGGACAAGCCCGCGGCACCCGCGGCGGGAACCAGCGGGGTCTATCTGTCCGCGGGCCTGGGCACGCTGGTCGATCCGGGGCAGGTGGTGAGGCTCAAGGTGACGGCCAAGCCTCTCTTGCGTGGCATCACCAAGGTCACCATCTACGACCGCGGACGGAAAGTGGCGGAGGCCGACCTCTCCAAGGGCGGCGAGTGCACGCTGAAAATCGACGGCTCGAAGAAGCTCTACGCGCTCTATGCGCATGCGGTGCAGCAGTCCTTTTCCGGCGAGCTGGTGGAGCGCGTTTCCCCGCCGCTGCAGCTCCTGGTGCGTGATCCGAAAGCGTCGGCACGCATCGCCGCCCAGCTGGCGCCGCTGGAGTTTGCCGCGTCGGCGCGCGCGCGGGCGGTGGAGCCCGTGGTGGCCCCCGTTGAGGGAGAGATTCCCGAGACGGCCACCCTGCGGGCCGAGGCCTGGGATCGGGCCGCGGAGGCGGACCTGCGCCGTGACGGCAAGGTGGCTCCCGCTTGGTCCCGGATGAAGGTTCCGGCGGTCGAGGTCGGTGCGGCGCATGGACTCAAGACCCGTCCGGCCACGGGGGCCCGGCTGCGGGTGCGGTCGGCGTGGACCGCATCGGGCCTGTATTTTCTGCAGGAGGTGGAGGACGCGAAGTGGTCGGAAACCGCGGACACCGAGAGCGATTCATTGGATTTCCATCTGGCGAGCGTGGATGCGCGGCGGGTGGCGGGCCGGGTGCCCGACGTGGGCCTTCTGGCCAAGCCCGGCGCCACCGCCCTGCTCTGCGCGGCGCACCAAATCCAAATCGCGGTCGGCGGCAGCGCCCCAGACGGCTCCACCGGCATCAACTTCATGGATCCATGGGACGTCCGGCGCGCCGAACTCCGGCCCGCGGATGCGTTCGGCGGTTCCGGATACTGGGCCGAGGTGGTCCGGTTGGAGAACGGACGCCGGGCGGTGGAGGTGTTCATTCCGTGGCATCTCGTGGGAAGGCCGGGGTTCACCAAGGCGCCCGCCGCGGGCACCCGCCTCACGCTCGCACTCGGCTACCAGGACGGCGAGGGTGGAGGCAAACTGGCCTGGCCTTCAGCGCGCGACCCCTGGCATGCCCCCGCGGCAGAAGAATCTCCGGCTCCCTACGGCCAGCTTTGGCTGATGGGTGCGGAGGACGGCCCGCGGCTCTGATTTTTGCCATCGCCGCCCTGCGGCGCATGCGTAGGGTCCTTGTCCATGCATGGACGCTGGTTTTCTCTGGGGATGGCGGGTTTTTTAGGTGGACTGATGAGTTGTGGTCCGAAGCCCCCTGGGGCAGGGACTTCGGGAATCCGATGGGAGGCGGAGTCGGCGGAAGTGGAGCGGTTTCCGGTCGCGGCGGGTTTTTTGCCGTGGACGGACAGCGAGCGCGGCCTGCTTTCCGGCGGTGGCTGGCTGGCCTATCAGGGCAATGGACCGGCCGAGGCGGCGCTGCGTTTTGAAACCCCCGCCTCCGCCCGCGGCCCGCTCGACCTGTGGGTGCGGGATTTCGGCGGTGGATGGGAGTATCGGCTGGACGAAGGGCCGTGGCAGCCGGGACGGGGTCCGGTTTATGACACCCACATCGTCGTGCGGGATGCGGAGCGCTACCTCACCGCGAACTGGCGCCTCCTGGGGCAGGTGCGGCTGGGTCCCGGGGCGCACACCCTTGCCGTTCGGCGCGATCCCTCCTCGGACCGGCGCCTGCATTTTGCCATCGACTGCTTCGAGCTGCGCCCGGCGGGTTCGCCCGTGCCCCGCGGCTGGTGGCAGGGCGGCCAGGTTCCCACAGAAGGCGTGCCGGAGGGCTGGATGGCGTTTGTGCCGGAACCGTTGGGCGACTCTCCGGTGCAGCTGGGGCCGAAAAATGTGAAGCCGGCCGGCAAACAGGGCCGGATCGTGCGCGAGGGAGCACGGCTGGCCGGAAGGAGTGCGCCAGATGCTGGCCAGGCACCGCGGGGTGATGAACATTCCAGAGCACTACGGCACGATCACCGCGCACATTTACGCGATGATCGCGCACGTCGATCAGCAGGCCGGGCGCGTGCTGGAGGCGGTGAAGCGGCTCGGGCGTGAAGACGACACCATCGTGGTATTCTCCAGCGACCACGGGCACTGGCATGGCGACCACGGGCTCGCGGGCAAAGGCGGCCTGCTCACCCGTGGCCTCGTGCGCACTCCGCTGCTGATCCGTGTTCCAGGCTCCCGCTCCGCTGGAAATGCGGCCCGCTCACTGGTCTCAGCAGTGGACCTGATGCCCACGCTGCTGGAGCTGCTCGGCCAGCCGGTGCCGCCCGGCCTCGACGGACGCTCCTTTGCCGCGCTTTTCGGTGACCCCGCGCAACCGCACCGCGGCCATGTCCGCATCGAGTGGATGGAAGCCGCGCTGGGCGCCCAGGCGGTCCAGATACGCACGGAGCGCCATGCGCTCACGCGTTATGCCCCTTCGGGAGAGACCTTGCTTTTCGACCTGGAACGCGACCCGATGGAACGGTGGAACTTCTGGCCGCGGCAGGCTGATGAGGGCGATGTCATGCGCCTGGAGGCCGCCCTGCTGGACGAAGGGAAGGCCTTATTAGGCAACCGATCCAAGCCCTGGGCCCGGTGTTGATGGCTGCCGCTTTCGTTTTCAACCTGTTCATACAATGGGAGGAGATGGAGGACGGGGAGCGTGATTGCCAAGGGCGGGCCGCCTCCTAAAGTTTAACGATGGCAATCCAGCAGTTCTTCCCGCTTCCCGTTCTCTTGCTTTCGCTTTGCGCTTTCGCCGCGCCGGCATCCGGAGAGCCCGGTGCCCCGAAGGAACTCCGGTTTTACATGATCGGCAACAGTCTAACAGATCAGGTGAAGTATGATTTTTTCCAAAAAATGATCGAGAGCCGGGGCCACAAGCCGGTCTGGGGCCGGTCGATGACGCCGGGGGCGCCGATCAACTGGCACTGGAACAACAAGCCGGCTTTCACCCAGGCGCCGTTCGGGGAATTGCGCAAAGCCTTCGCGGAGTATGAATGGGATGCGGTGACCCTGCAGCCGTTTTCGACCTACGGCTCGGAGCTGGAAGGCGCCAAGCAGATGCTGGGGCTGGTCAAGCCCAAGAGCCCCGGCGTGCAGGTTTACATTTATTCCCAATGGATGAGTGCGACCAGCGGCGACTTCGACCGCATCTTCAATGAGATTCTTCCCAAGCCCACGGGATCGACGTCCGGCATCCGGCAGTTTTACGAATTGTTTCTCCAGGAACTGGCAGCGGCCCATCCGGACATGAAGCCGCCGCGGCTGATTCCGGCCGGCCACGCGCTTTACCTCTTCAACCAGAAAATCCAGGCTGGGCAGGTTCCGGGCTACGACAGCATCTGGCAGGTTTACAATGACGGCATCCACCTGGGCAATGTGGGTTCCTACTTTGTGGCCTGCTCGTTTTTCGCCACGCTCTTCGGCGAATCGCCGGTCGGCCTGCCTTCGGCGGACTTCGACAAGGACCGCTCCGGACGCGGGGACCGCGACCTCACGCCCGAGCTGACAAAGTTGATCCAAGAGACGGTGTGGGAAACGGTCACCGGCCATGCCCCGCTCACGGGCGTCTCCGCCCCGGAGACGCCCCCTGTAGTCGCCAGTCCGCGGTTGGGAGTGGCGGTGGAGGGGGTGCCTTACCAGTTTCAACTGCTGGGGGCCTACGGCACGCCGCCGTATGTTTGGAGCCTGGCGGGCAGCGCGCTGCCGGAGGGATTCACGCTTTTGCCCGAGGGTGTCTTGAGCGGGCAGGGGGGCAAGGCGGGCCGCATCCCCCTCACGCTGCAGATCAAGGATCAAAGCGGACGTTCCGCCACGCGCGAACTGGCACTGGTGACCGAAGCCAACACCCAGCCCGCCATTGTCAGCGAAGCCATTCCCAGCCAGCCGGCCGGGAAATATTTCGAGCACAAAATCCAGGCCGAGGGCGGGAATGGCGGGCTCACTTGGGCACTGCCCGGGCGCGGACGGCAGCCCAGTGCCCTGCCCCCCGGCCTGGCCCTGGCCACCGATGGCACGCTGCGCGGCACCCCGGTCCGTCCTGGGGAATACAGCTTCGCCGTGCAGGCTCAGGACGCGGACCCTGCACCGGATGTCGTCTCCAAAACCCTCACCCTGACCGTTCTGCCCGCGGGTCCGGACGTGGTTTTCGCGGAAACCGTTGCCGCCAAAGCCCTCAAACTGGATGGGGTCCTGGATGAGCCGGAATGGAAGCTGGAGCACAAAATTGAAAAATGGGTGGAAGGCGGGCCTGCCCAGGCCACGGGCCGCTTCGGCATCCTCAACGCCGGCGGGACGCTCTACATCGGCGTGGAAGTCACGGCCCCGAACATCCAGGAAAACACGGGCGACCCGGCCCAGGATGACTCGGTGGAAATCTACCTGGATTTGTTCAACAACCGGGAGGCGGTTTACAATGCCGATGACCGGCGCATCACCATCACGCCGGGCGGCAAAGTCTCGGTGGTGGGCCGCAACGCCGTGCTCCGGGCCCTGGCCAAGCGCACGCCCACGGGTTACACCATCGAGGCCAGCCTTCCCTCTTACAACACCCAGGTGAAGCTGGCCGACGCGGCCATCGGCGTGGATGTGGGCATCAACACCGTCCACGAGGGCAAGCGCGCCCGCGCGGTCTGGCGCGGCACGGACGCCAACGACACCGACCCCAGCCAGTTCGGCACCGTCATCTTCCTGGAGCCGCCGAAGGGTGGGGAATGATCCCATGACTCCTGTCACCCGCCCCAACATCGTCTTTTTTTTCACCGACCAGCAGCGCTGGGACTCGATGGGCCTGCATGGGAACCCGCTGGGGCTGACGCCGAACCTGGACCGGCTCGCCCGCTCCGGCACCCATCTGGCCCGTCATTTCACCTGCCAGCCGGTTTGCGGACCGGCGCGTTCCTGCCTGCAATCCGGGCGCTACGCCACCTCCACCGGCTGCGTCACCAACACCATCCCCCTGCCACCTTCGCCGGACAATCTGGCAGAGTGTTTTCGCCGGGCCGGTTACCAGACCGGCTACATCGGCAAATGGCATCTGGGCCCCGATGATGCGGGTCCGGGAGCCGTGGCGGAGAAGTTCCGCGGCGGCTACGATTATTGGCTGGCTGCCAACGCGCTGGAGTTCACCTCCGACGCCTATCGCACGCGCCTCTGGGACAAAGACGGCCAGCCCGTGGACCTGCCCGGCTACCGGGTGGATGCCCTGACCGATGCGGCCATCCGTTATGTCGATAGCCACCGGGATGCGCCGTTCTTCCTCTTTTTATCCTATCTGGAGTCCCACCACCAAAACCACCGGGACAACTACCCCGCGCCCGACGGTTACGAGGAACACTACGCCGGGCGCTGGACCCCGCCGGACCTCGCCGCACTGGGCGGGTCCTCCGCCGCGCACCTCGGCGGGTATTGGGGCATGATCAAGCGCCTGGATGAGGCCCTCGGCCGCCTGCTCGACGCCTTGCGCAGCCGCGGGATGCTGGACAACACGATCGTGGTCTTCACTTCCGACCGCGGCTGCCATTTCAAAACGCGCAACGCGGAATACAAGCGAAGCTGCCACGAGGCCTCCATCCGCGTGCCCGGCGTCATCGCCGGTCCGGGCTTTGACGGCGGAGGGCAGCTGCGGGCCCTGACCAGCCTGATCGACCTGCCGCCGACGCTGCTCGAAACAGCCGGCATCCCGGTGCCGGAATCCTATCAAGGCCGGTCGCTCCTGCCCCTGGTCCAGCGGCGGTCCGCATCCTGGCCGGAGGAAGTTTTCGTCCAGATCAGCGAGTCCCAGTGCGGCCGCGCCGTGCGCACCGGGCGGTGGAAATACGCCGTGCAGGCGCCGGTGGAAGCCGGAGTGGCCTGGGACACCCGCGCCTGGCATCCGCAGATGGAAGAGGCCTTCCTTTACGATTTGGAGAGCGACCCCCACGAACTGGTGAATCTGGTGGAATCCAAGGCCCACGAACCGGTGCGGGTGCGGATGCGCGAACGCCTGCGGAAGCGCATGGCCGGGGCGGGTGAAGCCATCCCGGAAATTCTCCCCGCCCCCTCCAAGCCCTTCGGGCAGCGCGTGGTCCTGCCGGAAGAAGTGGACTTGTAATACGTCCGTCCCTTCGGGAATCCGCAAGGGATGCTCTCTTGACAGGAGGTGCCATAAAAAATACCATAATGGCATGATTACTACCATTGACCAAGCGGGCCGCGTGGTCATTCCCAAAGCCCTCCGGGCGCAATTCCACTTTGAGCCGGGGTCCCAGATCGAGCTCGTCGCGGAAGGAAACGGATTGAGGATTCGTTTGCCCGAACCCGAAGCCCGGTTCTGCGACAAGGACGGCGTCCTGGTCCAGTGTTCCGATCGCGTGTCTTCCCTGGACTCCACCGCCTTCATCAACCGACTCCGCGAGCAGCCGGCTGTGGAAATCATGGCCAGGAAATCCGGAGCATGAACCGCGTATTCTTCGATACTTCAGCACTTGTCCCGGTCGTCACCGAGCAGCTCCACAACCACCCGGGGGCACACGCCCGTTTCGTGAGCGAGCTGCGGCTCGGGAACGTGCTCTGCTGCAGCACCCACACGCTCGCCGAGTGTTATGCCACCCTGACCGCCTTGCCGCTGCCCCGGCGCATCTCGGGTCCTGAGGCGGCCCGTTTGATCGAAGTCAACTTTACCAGGCGCTGCACCGTCATCGATCTGACAGCGGCGGACTATCAAGAAGCGATCGCCCTTTGTGCCGATTTCGGACGCATCAGCGGGCAAATCTACGATGCCCTGCATTTGGTCGCGGCACTCAAGGAAGGCTGCCGGCAGTTGTTTACCTACAACACCAGCCACTTCCAAGCGCTCGCCCAAAATCGAATCCTTTGTTCGGCGCCTTGAATTTCTTCCCCCGCTTCTGTCACCAGCCCGCAATCGCCAGTTGCTCCCGAAGGGAGGTGGCGCTGAGGCGGAGGCTTTCGTAAAACGGGCGCGTTTGCGGGGTGCCGCTTTCCGTGGCCTGCTCGAGGATCACCGGACCCTTGAACCCGGCTTCGCCCAGCAGCTGGAAAAGCGGCACATGGTCGAGGTCGCCTGGCCCGAAGGTCTCGCTCCAGACGCCGCCCAGTGACTGCCGGACGTGGACGGCGGCGCAGCGCGGGCCGTAGAGCCGGATCGCATCCTCGACCGCCACCTGGCTGCCGCCTGAGCCGCGGAAAATCCAGTGGGTGTCGAGGCACCACCGCACCGCCTCCGGGTTGGTCGCGGCCAGCATGTGGTGGAATTCCCGCGCACCACAGCGCATTTCGGCGTCGTGCGTGTGATAGGCCAGGGTCTGCCCCTGCCGGCGCAGGCGTTCGCCCAGCCCGTTCAGCGCCGCCGCCTGCCGCCACAGGGCCGCGTCGTCCTTGTCGAGCGGCTGGTTCCAGTCGATCGGGTCGGGGTTGAGCACGATGATGCGGACGCCCCTGTCGAGGAGCCCGGCGGCGCGGCGGACCATCCGGTCCACCAGCGCGGGTGCGTCTTCGCCGTGGAGCGTGCCGCCCATGTAGCAGGAAATCTGGAGCAGCCCGCAGGCTTCCAGAGCGGCAGGGCTGCCCACGGTGTCGGGGGTGTCCAGCCGCTCAAATTCCACGCCGTCGAGCCCCGCGGCCGCGATGCCGCGGAGTGCTTCATCGGCGTGCTGCTCCAAGCTCAGGCCCAGGCGCTGGCAATGCTGGAGGATGGGGTAGATTTCGGCGATCAGCGGGAGGGGCATGGCGGCGGGGTCAGCGGGTGACGGTGGCCGGCGCACCGGTCTCGGCGGCGGTGTAAAGGGCGGTGAGGATGCGGAAATTGAAAAGCGCTTCGGCGCCAAAGATGCCGCCCTCGGACGGTTGTCCGCTCAGGCGGTTGAGCATGAAGTGGACCGGCCGTGCGTGCAGGAAAGGCGGCGGGTTGGCCGCTTCAATCCGGTGCGTCTCGCTGGCACCGTTCTCCTCGCGGAAATGCTCGAGCACGACTTGTGGACCGTAGCCCCGCCAATCCCAGGTCACGGTCCCATTCTCCCCTTCAAGGGAAAAGTGGCTGAATTCCGGCCCGAAGACGGCGCTGGTCCGTTCGTAAGAGAGCGCCACGTGATCGCCGTTTTTCAGTGTGAGCCGGATTGAGGCGACAAGACGGGATTCCACATCATGGACGCAATTCTCGGGAACGTGCGGTGGCCGATCCACTTTTGACGCCCAGGCGTGGAGCACGTCCACCCGGTCGATTTCGAGGAATTCCGTCCAGCATGCGATGTCATAGGGACCCCAGTCGAGCAGGCAGCCTCCGCCAGACACCGCGCGGTCAAGAAACCATCGCGAGCCGGGCTGATACTCGATGCCGGATCGCGCCGCGCAATCCCGCTGCATCCATGTCAGATGAAGTTCGCGGCCCAGCGAACCTGCGGAGACCAGCTTTCGCACGTGAGCGGTCGTGGGCAGCCCGCGGAACCGGCTGCTGCAGCAACCTAGCAGCCGCCCTTGCGCTTCGGCCAGTAGGCACATGGCGGCGGCTTCGGCATCGTTCATGGCCAGCGGTTTTTCGCACAAAACGTGGCGGCCGTTTTCCAGCGCGAGACGCGCGCAGGGCGCATGGGTGTTCGGCGGGGTGGCCACCACCACCACATCCCGCGCCGCAGGCGGCACAGCCGCCAGCATGGAAGCGGCATCGGGATAGACCGCGCAGCCAAACTTGGCCGCAAAAGCGGCCCGCGCCCGTTCGTTTGGGTCGGCGGCGAAGAGGGGGATGTCCGCCTGCCAGGCCCGCGCTCCCTCCGCATGGTGGTGCGCGATCACCCCTGCCCCAATGAGCAGGATCCGGGGTTGGGGTGGGGGGGTGGACACGCTGCCCAAGCTTCAAGAATCCCGGGGAGTTTGCAAGCACGCCCGCCGCTTGTGCCCGGCAGGGGGTGGGCTAGGATCGGACCATGGCTGAAACGATAGAAGTAGTGCCCCTGGGCAAAGCACTGCGGCTGTTGAACCACGGCCCCACCACCCTGGTGAGCGCGGCGCATGGTGGGCGGGGCAATGTGATGGCCGCCGCCTGGGTCATGCCCCTCGATTTCGAGCCGCCCAAGGTGCTCGCGGTGATCGCCGGCGGGACCTTCACCCGCGGGCTGATCGAGGCCTCCGGGGAGTTTGCCCTGAATCTGCCGCCCGTGGCGATGCGGGATGCGGTGATGGCGGTGGGCTCGGCAAGCGGGCACGAGGTGCCGGACAAATTCGCCCGCTTCGACCTCCGGACCTTTCCTTCGGAAAAGATCGGCGCGCTGCTGGTGGAGGGATGCGTGGGGTGGCTGGAGTGCCGCGTGATCCGGGAAGAGCGCAACGAGCGGGAATACGATCTGTTCATCGCCGAGGTCGTCGCGGCCCGGGCGGACACGCGGGTTTTCCGGGACGGGCGCTGGTGTTTTGAAGAAGCACCGGACGAATTGCGGACACTGCACCATGTTGCGGGCGGAAATTTCTTCGCCACCGGGAAGTCCGTCCGCGTTGGCGCGTAAGCCGCGCCGACGAAGCCGTTGACGGCGCCTGATGCTCAGCGGTTCGCCTTGCGGTAGGCCAGGGGGGACTTGCCCATCCATTGCTTGAATTGCTTGGAAAAATGGAACTCGTCGGAGAAGCCGCACAACTCCGCGATCTCGCGATGCGACAAATGGCAGTGGGAGAGGAGGCGGGTGGCCCGCTCCATGCGGCGGCGCAGGAGGTGGCGTCCGGGGGAGTCGCCCGCATCACGTTGGATCAAGAACACCGCGCTTGCGCATCAGCGCTTCCAAGCGCGGGAGGATGGGATCGTCCTCTTAAAGTCCATGCGCTCGGGCGAAGATGCGTTGTTGTTCGACGAGGCCGTCGGCATTTTCATGATCGGGTGCCCGCCAAAGGGGCGCGTCCACGGGCCAATTTTGGAGGCCCAGGCTGCGCGCGGCATCCTCCTCGGTCATGGCGCGCAGGCGGTCCTATTTTTCCTGGTCGAGGAACGTCCCGGCTTCCTTCCAGCCGTCGAGAAAGCGCCGCATTTTCTCTTTTTCGGTCACGCTTCGAATCTACCGGAAGCGTGCCCCGTTGCACGCCAGGATTTCCGTGGAGCCGGAGAACCCGTGCTCAGCGCGAGAGGCGGTTGGGGTTGTCGGCCATTTCGAGCGTCAGGGAAGATTGGGCGGAGAGGACGAAGGCGTGGCCGGTTTTAGGTGAGAAATCGGTGAGGAAGGTGGGCTCGGTTTCGGGAATGGCCGCAGGCGGAGCGCCGGGGTTTTCCCAGGCCCGGGCGCGGAGGAGGCCGCCAAAGCCGGGAGGATAGGCGGGCGCGGTGACACGGATGCGGAGGGGTTCTGTGCCGGCATTTTCCAGGAAGACGTGGATTCTTGAGCCCGCTGCGCCCATGCGCGCTGTGGTGCGGAGGCTGGCCGTGCCCTCGATGCGGGCGGGGACGGCAGCGTCCCCCTTTGCGCCCTCCAGTTGCAGGGTGACGAGGGTTTCCGGGCCGCCGCGGTGGATGGGCGGCACCCAGGCCTCGGCGGGCCAGGTCGCCGCCGCGCCGAAGTCCGGCGCATCCGGGCCGATGCGTGGAGAGTCGGCAGTGGATCGGTAGAGGGAGCGGGGCAGGCGGGCCGTGGCGGGCAGTGCCCCGGGCACGAGCGTGCCGCCGACCTGGTTCAGGGCCGCGTAGGTGCCCTCGGCCTGCTCTTGCACCCGGTTGGCCACGACGAAGAAGGGGGCGACGGCGTTTTGATTTCCGGGACCGGCCTCGATGCGGGTGGCGCGGTTGCGGAAGTGGGTGTTCCAGGGGCCGTTCTTGTCGGCGCGGGAATCGGCCACGATGGCCAGGGCGTCGTTGTCCTCGTAGAGGTTGGCAAAGGGATAGGTGCCGTGGTGGCGTTCGTCGAGGTGGCCCTGGTCAGAGCGGAGGTAGTTGCCCGCGATGACGTTGAAGCAGGCGTAGCCGCCGAAGACGGTGGCGTGGCGGAGGTGGTAGATGGCGTTGTTGCGGACCAGGCAGCGGGTGGTTCCCGCGTTGAAGGAAACCCCGTAGCCGGAGCCACCCACGCCGTAATGCCGCGAGTGGTGGATGACGCAGTCCTCGATCAGGACTTCCTGAGCCCGCCAGAGGTAAACATGGGCAAACTCGGTGGAGATCAGTTCCAAGCCGCGGAGGAGGATGCCGGAGGCGTGGGCGATGCTGATGGTGGAAAGCCGCGGGTCCTGGGTGCGGTCGATGGCCAGGTCTTCGACCGCGCAGGCGGTGCGGGGCGTGAGGACCGCAGCCTGCGTGGGACGGTCCGGCGAAAAATCGAGCGAGAGCGCGCGGTCGAGCGTGGCCGTGGTCCCGTCGAGGGACGCGATGCGAACGATTTGGCCGAAGGCTTTGGGCTCGCGCTGTGAAAGCCAGAGGTGGGTGCCGGGGCGCAGGCCCTCCGTGGACTCCAAGGTGAGGGTGCGGCTGCCCGCGCGGGGTGCCGATGCGACTGTGCGGGCGTTTTTGGAATCGAGTTCCCCGGCGATGCGGATGGCGTCGCCCGGGATGCCGGGTGCGAAGCGCAGCCGCGTCTGGTCGCGGCCCGCCCCGCGCAGGCGCAGGCCATCGCGGGAAAAGACCAGCGGCGTGCGCAGGGTGTAGGTGCCGGGGGCGAGTTGGAGGATCGTGTTGCCGGAGGTTTCGCGGAAGAGCTCGTTCAGCACCGCCGCGGCGTCGAGGTCGTCGCGGTCCGGTGGAAGGCCGTGGGCGGCGGGATCAACCTCGGTCCATCCGCCGGGGTCGTTCCAGGCCGTCTCCACCCACCAGTCATGCAGCGGAAGCTGGCCGCGCGGCAGGTCGCCCAGGTCCACCGGGGGTTGGACGGGCGCAGCCCCGGCATGGGTGAGCAAAACCAGGCTGCAGAGGAGGGCCGCGATGACCGGGCGCAGTGTCCGAGCCGCTGGCGAATCGAGAGGCGGTGGGATCATGGGGCTGGCAGCACGAGGAATTAAATCCGCGGGAAAGCCGGTCAGGCCACCCAGGCGGTGGGCCAAGTGGGTCTTGCCGCTGCCGATTCCGCCCGTGATGAAGATGTGGCGCATCCTGTTCATCCCCAACTTGGATTTGCCCGGATGGGCTTGCCAGCTGTTTTCGCAGGTCGGCGTTTTCCGGGTGCAGCGGTCTGTTCGGGGGCGTTCATGGCCCCGGCGGAAGTCAGGCGGTGGGTGATTTCGGCCTGCGCGGCGCGCAGGGCGGCGAGGACATCCTTCGGGACCTTGGCGGGCAATTCGTGCGGAAGGCCGAAGACCGTGAGTGCGCCGGTCGTGCCGAGCACGCGGCCTTCGAGGGGGATCGAGACGGCGTGGATGGCCGGGTGGGTTTGCGCGGCATCGACGGCGTAGCCGCGGGTGCGGCAGAGGCGGACGGACGGAATCACCGAGGAAGCGGGACGGGCCGCGAAGGCGCCGGCGGCGCGTTCCACGCGCAGGATGCCGGTGATGTCGGAGTCGGTTTCCAGGCTGAGCAGGGCGATGCCGACGGACCCGGAGGAGATGGGGCCGCGGGCGCCCGGACGCTGGCTCACGAGCACGTCGCGCGGGTGTTCGTGGCGGGCGATCATGACCCACTCGGCGCCTTCGCGGAGCGTCGCCTTGGCCGTGAGCCGGGTGCGGGTGGCCAGGTCGCGCAGCGGCTCGCCCAGCTGGGCGACGACAAGGTTCACCTTGGGGGCGAGGGAGCCGAGCATGGCCAGGCCGATGGAGACGTGGTAGGCGCCGAGTTCGTCGCGCCGGAGCCAGCGTGCATCCGCCAGGGTGCCGAGGATGCGGTAGCAGGTGGAGGCAGGCAATCCGAGTTCCATGGCCAGGGCCTTGGCGGTGAGGGAACCGCGGCTGGCCAGGAGGTCCAGCACGGAGATGGCGCGGCGGAGGATGGGAACGTCTTGTGGACGGGACATGAGGCCGAGTCTATCCGACATTCTCAAATGGGAGAAATCATTTCTCACGCAAATCTTGATTGGATCCGCGAATGGCGCGATAGCAGTTCCTGTCCGCTTCCGCGGTGTGTTCTTTCGCCCTGCAGGCGAAGGTCCGTTGCGAGCGCGCGGACATCCAGGCTGCCATGCTCAAGCTCGCTGAATTTCTTCCTGCGCAGCCGGACCGGTTGTGGGACTGGTCCCGGCAGATGGGGGTTCGTCACGCCATCTGCAAGTGCGCCCCGGAACTCACCGGCCTCAATCCGCCGTGGGACATCGACGCGCTGCGGACGATCCAGCGGCGCTTCAAGGAGGCGGGCTTTACGCTGCACGGCCTCGAGGGCGACCAGTTTGATATGAGCCGGATCAAGCTCGGCCTGCCGGGCTGGGAGGAGGATATCGTGCGTTACCAGCAGATGCTGCGGAACATGGGCGAGCTGGGGATTCCGCTGCTGTGCTACAACTTCATGGCCGGTGTGGGCTGGCACCGATCGGCAAGCGATGTGCCCGGGCGCGGCGGAGCGCTGGTCACGCGGTTTCGGGTGACGGAGATGCCGACAGAGCGGCTGCCCTGCGGAGACGTGACCGAGGAGCGCGTGTGGGAGAACTTTGAGCGGTTCTTGCGCGCGGTCGTTCCGGCCGCGGAGCAGGCGGGCGTGCGCATGGGCATGCACCCGGACGATCCTCCGCTGAGCCCGCTTCGCGGGGTGGGCCGGGTTTTGTCGCGCCCGGAAGGTTTCGTCCGCGCCCTGGAAGCGGCGCCCAGTCCGGCGAACGCGGTGACGTTTTGCCAGGCCAATTTCCAGCTCATGACCGATGATGCGGCCGGCTGGGCCCGGCGCTTCGCGGCGCAGGCCAAGATCGCTTACATCCACTACCGGAATGTGAGGGGGCAGGCCGATGACTTCGTGGAGACGTTCCACGACGAGAACCTGCCGGGCATGGTGGGCATGGTGCGGCTTTACGGCGAACTGGGTCTTGATGTGGCGATCCGGGTGGATCACGTGCCCACGATGGCCGGTGAGGACAACGCGATGCCCGGCTACGGCCACGCCGGACGGCTGTTCGCCATGGGCTACCTCAAGGGCGTCTTGCAGGCGCTGGAGATTCCTTATGAATAAGCCGCCAGGTTCAGACCCCTTCATGAAAGGCTTCAGCTGGGGATTTCCCGGCCAGCGCGGGGAGTTTGCGCATCCGGAATCTCTTGAATCCCTTCGCGCGATGCGGGATCTGGGCGTGGAGTGGGTCACGATTTGTTTCGGAGCGCGGATGGATTCGCTCGAGGCGACCGAGATCGCGTTCGGCGATGCCGAGGAGACGATGGTCACCGATGACGAGATTCGCCACGCGGTGGGGCAGGCGCGGGCGCTGGGGTTGCGTGTGGTGCTCAAGCCCATGGTGGAGACGCGCGAGGGCGTCTGGCGGGGGTTGATCAAGCACGCCAGCGAGGCCGATCTCGCGGTATGGTGGCAGTCCTTCGAAGCCTTCCTCGTTCACTATGCGCACATCGCCGAGGAGTGCGGCTGCGACATGTTTTGCCTTGGGTGCGAAATGGGTTCGATGGAACCTTACGCGGATCGTTGGCGGAAGGTGACCAGCGCTGTGCGCGGCGTTTTCTCCGGCCGGGTCACTTACAACGCCAACCACGACCGCGTTTGGGACGTTGCCTGGTGGGACGCGGTGGATATCATCTCGATCAGCGCCTACTACCCGGTCGGTCGTGGTGCCGATTCCACCGTCGCGGAAATGCAGGCTTCCTGGGTGCCGGTGCGGAAGAAACTGGCCGCGCTGGCACAGGCCAGCGGGAAGCCGGTCTTCTTCATCGAGATCGGCATGATGAGCGCGGAGGGCTGTTCGCTTTATCCACACAAGTGGGATTCCGACGCCCCCTACGCACCCGATGAGCAGGCGCGTTTCTATGAGGCGGCACTCAGCACGTTTTGGGAGGATTCTTGGTTCGCCGGTTTTTTCTGGTGGAAGTGGGACGCGCGCCCGAGCCTCGTCGAAACAGCCTCGAAGAACAGCCGCAAGGCGAAGGTCGTGGGCGAGCGCGGCTTCCGGATATCCGGAAAACCGGCCGAAGCCACGCTGCGGCGGTGGTATGCGCGTCCGAGGGTGGCGGCGGAGGCCGCCGCGCGATGATGACTCCGTCTGTAAATCTGCTTGCGACCGGCCTGAACTTCCCGGAGGGTCCCACGTTCGCTCCCGACGGGTCGTTGTGGGCGGTTGAACTCAAAGCCGGCAACCTCCTGCGCTGGCGCAACGGCTCGCTTGAGCGGATCGCCGTGGGCGGGACGCCGAACGGGCTGGCCGTGGATGCCGGTGGCTGCCTCTGGGTCTGCGATGCCGGACGTGGCGCCATCCGTTTATTCGATCCAGCCACCGGGGCCGCCGAGACCGTGCTCGACCAGGTCGAGGGTGAACCGCTCCTCAAACCGAACGACCTCGCCTTCGATGGCTCGGGAAATCTCGTGTTCACGTGTCCCGGAGACTCGCGCCAGGACCCAACCGGCTACGTTGTGGCGCTGACCCGATCCGGCGATGCGAAAAAAATCGCCACCGGCCTGCGCTTTCCCAACGGCCTGGCCTTTTCTGCGGATGGAAATGAACTGATCGTCGCCGAGACCTACCGCCAGCGCCTGTGGCGCGGACGATGGAACGCCGCCACCGCGGAGTGGCTGGAGCCGCGCGTCTGGAGGGCGGAGACCGGCGGTGCGCCGGGACCGGACGGCATGGCGTTCGACGTGGCCGGCAACCTGCATGTTGCGATTTACGGGTATGGCGGCGTGCGCGTCGTCGCGCCCGGGGGAGAGTTCCTTGGCGGCTGGCCCACGCCGGGCCGCAATCCCACGAATTGTGCCTTCGATCCTGCGGGACGCCTCGGGCTGGTCGTGACCGAGGCAGAGCGTGGTGAGCTTCTTTCATTCCCTCAGGCGCCCCTTGGCATCAGGCTCGCCGGCTTGGCTCCCCGGGTGATAACATCCACTTCCTCCCCCCAATGAATCCTTCCTTCGATCTGTCCGGAAAACGCGCCCTCGTCACGGGCTCCAGCCGCGGAATCGGCGCGGCGATCGCAAAAGCACTGGCGTCCGCAGGCGCGGATGTGGCCATCAACTATGCGGGCTCCGCCGAAGGCGCGGAGGCCACCGCCTCCGCAGTGCGGGAACTGGGCCGGCGTGCGCTCGTGGTTCAGGCGGACCTGCTCGACCCGCAGGCGCCCCGCCGCGTGTTCGACGCGGTGGCGGAGGGCTTCGGCGGGCTGGACATCCTGGTGTCCAACGTGGCGGTGCAGTTTGCGGAGCCCTGGACGGAGGTGAGCCGGGAGCATTTCGACCAACAGGCCATCATCAACTGGCGCAGCGCCTTCGAACTGATCCAGCTCTTTGCACCGGCCATGCTGGAGCGGGGATGGGGCCGAATCCTGACAATTGGCAGCGTGCAGGAGGCGAAGCCGAATCCGGCGATGGTGGTGTATGCGGGGCTGAAGTCGGCGCAAACCACCATGGTGCGCAACCTTGCCCGGCAATTCGCCTCCCGCGGCGTCACGGTCAACAACCTTGCCCCGGGCGTGATCCGCACCGGCCGCAGCGAGGCGCGGCTGGCGGACCCGGCCTACCGCGAGACGGTGATGGGCTGGATTCCGGCGCGGTTCCTTGGCGAGCCGGAAGACTGCGCCGGCGCCGCGCTGCTCCTCTGTTCGGACGCGGGCCGCTACATCACGGGGCAGAGCCTCTACGTCGATGGCGGCATGAGCCTGCCCTGAACCCGCCATGCCCTGAATGCCCATGAATCCCAACAAAACGGACTTTCCCTTCCTGCGCGGCGCCAACTTCGGCTTTCTTGCGCCCCGCGGCTACTACGACAGCGCGCTGGCCGAGGAGCGGCTCAACGCCATGCGCGATGCCGGAGTGCGCTGGGTATCGCTGATGGTTTGCATCATGCAGGACACCTTTGCCAGCACGCGGGTCTATGCCGACTATCAACTCACGCCGGCGGACGACGAGCTCGCGCGCGTGATTGAGAAAATCCACGCGCGGGGAATGGAGGTGCTGCTCAAGCCGGCGATTGAATGCTGGGACAGCGCCTGGCGCGGACGCATCCGTTTTCCGGACGGGGACCAGCAGATCCAGGGAATCCGGGTGGACTACTGGGGGCAGTGGTTTGAGAGTAAAACCCGCGCGATGGTGCATTACGCCAGCCTGGCGGAGCGGCTCGGCGTCAAGGGATTTACAGCGGGGCAGGAACTGGACGCCACGGAATACCAGCACGCGCATTGGCTGCGCCTCATCGCGGCGGTGCGCGGGGTTTTCTCCGGCTGGGTGACCTACAACACCACGACCGGCGGAGCACTGCATGCGTTGAAAAGCGACCGCGCGAAGTGGTTTCCGGCCTGCGACGCGCTGGGAATGAGCTATTATCCCACAGGCATCGAGGCGCAGGAGCCGGCCTTTGATGAGTTGGTGGAATTCATGCGGCGGGACATCCCGACGCTCCGCGAAGTTTCGCAGAAACTCGGCCTGAAAATCTACTGGGCCGAGTGCGGATGCCGGTCTGCCCGCGGTGCGGCGCGCGTGCCTTACGACTACGCGTGCGACTGGCCCTACGACGGCGAGACGCAGGCCAGGTATTTCGAGGCGATGCTGGCGGCGTTTTGGGACGAGCCGTGGTGGTCCGGCTTCCAATACTGGAAGTGGGATGAACACCAGGTGCGTCCCCAATATGCCCAGGCCGGGGGCGACGCCGGATTCACCATCCAGGGCAAGCCTGCGGAGGCTGTGATGCTCGCCTGGTCCCGCAAGCCGCACTCCCAATCCAAACACCCCCAAACGCCATGAACAAAGAACTGAATGCCGACATTCAAGCCTACCAGAAAGAAGTGGGCATGATGAACCTGGAGAAGCTGATCGCCGCGCGCGAGAGGGTCTCGACAAAGCCCTTCCCGATCCCGGAGGAGGAGCTGCTCACGCGTTACGAGCAGCTCTACGCCGGCGCCATCTCCGATGTGTTGCGTGAATTTGCGCTCCTGGACCAGGCCCTCCCCGGCCACCTCAAGCCCCTGCGCCCGGAGAAAACTGTGGCCGGCCTGGCTTTTACCGTGAAGAGCGCCCCCAACGTCAAAATCACCGGCGAAATGACCTTCCGCACGCAGATGCTCTCCGAGATGACGAAGAACGCACTCGTGGTCTGGGATACGTCAAACGACGAAAAAGCCACCCTCTGGGGCGGCGTGATGACGGCCACGGCCGCCGGGCTTGGCGTGCGCGGTGCGGTGATTGACGGCGGCATCCGCGACACGCACCAAATCCTCGAGAAGGACTTTCCGGTCTTCTACAAACACCGCATTCCCAACGGCTCGCTCGGGCGCTGCCTAATCACGCATTACCAGATTCCGATCAAAATCGGTGATGTGCTCATCCGGCCAGGCGACGTGGTGATCGGCGACATTGACGGCGTGGTGGTCGTGCCGCGTGACATCGCCTTCGACGTCCTCGTGCGCGCGGAAGAGATCAAGTCCAACGAAAAGAAGATTTTCTCCTGGGTCGCGCAGGGCGATTCGATTCACGACATCACGGCCAAGGGTGGATATTTTTGACGGGTGTTTTTGAAAAGATTTGCCGCGAAGCACGCCGCTTCTGCGGCGGGCTCTGGGAAGTCTTGTTCAGGGGAGGGCTTTCCCGGACAAGCTGGTTTCCCGATGGGCGCGCCTGGGGTGTAGATCGCGTTTAAGGATCGCGATCCGCCCATTGCGGCCCGGGAATTTGAGTGGAATTCAGTCTGGCCGCAAAAGGCTGGCTTCAGACGATGGTCCCATGCTGGAATTCCAGCCCTGTTCACCCGGCCTGGCGGCAGGCAGGGCCGATCGCAATCAGACTCTCCGCTCGCTCTTTCCCACAAATCCGCTGGCCAAGCCCCCTTTCAGCGACTATCCCCTACCATTCATGAATGATCCTGGATTCGATTGGAAAGCCATCTGGCGCGGCCTTGGTCCGGGCCTGCTCATGGCGGGTGCCGCGATCGGCGTCTCCCACCTCATGCAATCCACCCGCGCCGGGGCAGATTACGGCTGGCAGTTGGCCTGGCTGGTGCTGGCCATCAACCTGGTCAAATACCCCTTCTTTCTTTTCGGCCACACCTACACCCTGGCCACCGGGGGCAGCCTCCTGGAGGGCTACCTCCGCCTCGGGCGCGCCTGGCTGGCCGGCTTTCTCCTGCTCAACACCGTCACCGCCATCGCCAGCATTGCCGGCGTCACCTTCGTTACTGCCGCTCTGGTCCAAAACTTAACCGGTGGATCACTCGGCGTCACGGGCTGGAGCGCCGCCCTCATGGCCGGCACGACCGTCCTCCTCCTCATCGGCCACTACCGCTGGCTGGATGCTTCCATGAAGTGGGTGGTCATTGCCCTCTCCATCGCCACCTGTGCCACCTTCATCGCCGCCCTCATCCACGGCCCCGTTGCTCCGGAGGCCCCGGAGAAGTCTCCCTGGGACCTCGCCGCTCTGGGCTTTCTCATCGCCCTGATGGGCTGGATGCCCGCCCCTATCGAACTCTCGGTCTGGCAGTCTCTCTGGATCCAGGCCAAAACACGAGCGACCGGCGCCGCTCCCACGCACTCCCAGGGCCTCTGGGATTTCAACATCGGCTACACCCTCACCATTGTCACCGCCCTCATGTTCCTGGGGCTCGGGGCCCTGGTCATGCACGGCACCGGCGCCGCCTTTTCCGATTCCGGCGCCGCTTTCGCCGGCCAGGTCGTCCGCATCTACACCGCCACCATCGGTGAATGGTCCGGATTCTGGATCGGCCTGGCCGCCCTCGGGGCCATGATTTCCACCACGGCCACAGTCATTGATGCATACCCCCGCTCCCTGGCCGTCGGCGCCAAGCTCCTCGCTCCGAAGCTGTCCTTGGACGAGCGCACGCTGCACGGCGCCCTCATGGCCGCCTGCTGCGCCGCCGGCCTGGTCATCGTCTTCCACTTCCAATCCACCATCAAAGGAATGATCGACTGGGCCACGACCATCTCGTTCCTCACCGCCCCTGTCTTCGCCTGGCTCAATTACCGCCTGATGACCGACGCCCACCTCGATCCTTCCGCCCGCCCAGGACCCCTGCTTCGCATTTGGTGCTGGGCGTCCATCGTTTTCCTCACCGCTTTTGGCGCCCTCTACGCCATCAACCGCTTTTTCCCCAGCTTGCTCTGAATTCCGTGAACAGCCCCCGCAAATACTTCGGCACTGACGGCATCCGCGGGACATTCGGACGCGACCCCATCACGCCCGCCTTTGTCTGGCGCTGCGGGCGCGCCGCCGCCGAACATTTCGCGGCCCGCCACGCCTCGCCGCTGGTGATCCTCGGGCGCGACACGCGTGCCTCCGGTTTTGTCCTGGAAGAAGCCCTGGCCTCCGGACTTCGTGCCGGCGGCGCCATGGTCCGTGCGCTCGGCGTCCTGCCCACCGCCGCCATTTCTCTGGCCACACTCCGCCTCCAAGCCGCCGCCGGGGTCATGATCAGTGCCTCCCACAACGACGCCTGTGACAACGGCATCAAATTCTTCGGCCCCGACGGATTCAAGCTGGATGACGCCACCGAAATCCTCCTCGAACGCCTCATCGACGCCACTCCCGCCCCCAAAGGCACCATCGAGCCCCGTCCCGGCGACTTCAGCGCCCGCACCGAGGCCTTCGACCTCTACCTGGACGCTCTCCGCGCCACCCTGCCCCCGGGCCTGCGGCTGGAGGGCATGCGCCTGGCGGTGGATGCCGCCCATGGTTCCGCCTGGGAGACAACCCCCCAGCTTCTCCGCGAACTCGGTGCCGAAGTGGAAGCCATCGGCATCTCCCCCGATGGGGCCAACATCAACGCCGCCTGTGGCAGCCTCCACCCCGGAGTTCTGGCTGGGCGCGTCCGCGCCCGGCCCGGCACCATCGGCATCTGCCATGACGGCGATGCCGACCGCCTCATCATGATCGATGAAGACGGCACCCCCCTGGACGGGGATGAACTCATGGCCATCGCCGCCACCGATGCGCTCCGGCGCCAGGACCTGCCCAACCACACACTCGTCGCCACCGTCATGAGCAATCTTGGCCTGGAGGAAGCCCTGGCCGCTTCCGGCGGGCGGGTCGAGCGCACCCCGGTGGGTGACCGCCATGTCCTCCAGGCGCTCCGGGCCGGCGGCCATGCCATCGGCGGCGAGCAATCCGGCCACATCCTTTTTCTCCGCCACTTTCCCTCCGGGGACGGCCTCCTCGCCGCCCTGCAAATCCTCCGCGTCACCGCCGAGACCGGAGTCCCGCTCAAGGAACTCAAGCGCGTCCTGCGCAAATACCCCCAGCGCCTGGATGCCCTCAAAGTCCATGAAAAACGCCCGCTCGAATCCCTCCCCGCGGTGCAGGACGCTGTCCGTGCCGTCGAAGCGGAGATGGGCCCCCGCGGGCGCGTCCTCTTGCGCTACTCCGGCACCGAACCCAAAGCCCGCCTCCTGCTCGAATACGCCGAAGCCGCTCCCCTGGAAGCGTGGAGCCGCCGCATCCTCCAAGCCCTCCAAGCCGAAGCCGGATGAGGCCAGCCCTTCATCCCCTTTCATCAAGAGGGGCCGCGTGAGACACAGGGTGTAATGGAGTTTGGTAGCAACCGACTGGCTTCAGAGGAAGGCCACATGCTGGCATTCAGGCCCTGGCGACCCACCCTGGGGACAGTTTACTTTGCCGCAAAGTCAGGATTGTCCGGTTGATTCATCTGTCTTGATTGGCAACACCAATAAAATGAGTGGGTTGCAAATGAAAAGGGATGTGACGCATTTGAAACCGGTTCACGTTTGCGGCCATGAATTGCGGC
>Ga0073934_10003533_pt1 | contig 28517 bp, 21 predicted proteins | sample LarsenN4metaG_FD_76834 | JGI IMG/M metagenome (GOLD analysis project Ga0073934, IMG submission 76834) | Hot spring sediment bacterial and archeal communities from British Columbia, Canada, to study Microbial Dark Matter (Phase II) - Larsen... ... | reverse complement strand
TTTCAGACTTTCGGGTCATGGTTCTTAGCCTTTCTTTATTCTGGGTTCACTACACACCCCAGTGGCTTACCATGACCCGCCTTTTTGCTGAACTTTGAAAACACTACCGCGCCATGACCCGCTGAACGGTTTTTTCTGGTGGGGCCAACGGTGTGGAAACGTGGGCCTCATCTGCCGCACGCATTCGTGCGCAATTGCCCGAAAAACCCCGCTTTTTCGGGGTTACAACGGTTTTGTGGGAGAAAACTTTTTTCTGGACACTTTTCTAAGCTGCGACTATTGAACTTGTTAGGACGCTGTTTTGGGGTGGTTTGCTGAGGAAAAAAAGTGTGAAAAGGCGTTGACACCCTTGCGGGCAGCGTGTAGAACTTCCCAAAACGGCGGCCGGTTGGCGGCCTGCTTTTACGGTTCAGACAACGCACAATAAACAGTAACAACTAAAACAGAGAATATGAGAAAAACACTAATTGCAGCACTTGTGGTGGCTGGCGTGGCGAGCCAAGCTTTCGCCCAGCACGTCAAGGAGGCGACGTTAACCCTCTCCCTCACCCATACCTATCAATATTTGGTGACTGTCAACGGCGCTCCGGCTGCCAATGACCTGTCGTGGCAGGCCCTCGTGGATGGCGACTGCACCGACACCCTGCAATACACTTCCAAGACCAAGAAGATCACCCAGCGCGAAGTGATCAACGCGATTGCCTACACCCTGGGTGGCGCGTTCACGACCAAGGCGACTCTGGTGTTGGACAACTACGACAACATCCTCAAGGCGCCTCCTTATCCGCGGTATCCGTGGTGGATGCCCGGCCAGGAGGAAGGGGAAGGTGTTCCTTATCCCGTGTGGACGCACCCTGAAGAGCGCGTGACCTGGCCCGACGAGAATTACATTCGTTGGAGCTGGATTGTCTGGCTGGATACCGACTTTGAGTATGAAGCCAACGTCTATGTGAAGGACCCGAGCAATGCCAATCCGCTTTGGCGCTGCGTCAACGTCACTCCGTTCTTCGAGATTGACGAGAACTACTGCTTCTTCTGCTGGGACACCATGGACCGTGTGACCAGCGGCAAGATCCAGGAGCTGGCTGACGCCCCGGTGCCTTGCTTTGAGTCCGACTCCGACTGCGGTCTGAAGGGCAGCGGCACGACCAAGTGGTACTGGACCATTCGTTTCAACAACACGCAGAACAACATCGCCTTCTACTGGGATGATTGGCTGTATTACTGGAACGACGTGCTCGGGTTCGAGGTGAATCCGCCTGCTCTGGCCGCTTACGGCACCGCGGCGCAGTACGCCATGGTCTGGACGATCGGCGGCGTTGTGAGCTATAGCTGGTCTTACAAGGCTCTGGGCAGCGGCGAGCCGATTGACGTGCTCGGCACGCTCAGCGGCAACGTTCTCGGCTACGGCGCCACTCCGTTCTGCGGTGTCCTGACCGGCAGCGTCAAGATGGCTGAGAAGATCATCAAGGTGGAAGACTGCTGCGCCTGCACTTTCAGCGTTGACTAAGCAATTGATCTTCTGATTTTTGAAACATAGCAAGGCGGCGGGCTACCGCCGCCTTGTTCTTTTCAGCGTTCAACCGCCCGATACTTGAGGTAAACCATGCGACCAAAGACGGTAGTTATCGCCATCATTCTTGGAGTTGCGGCCCTTGCGGCTCTGATCATTGCCAAGAGCCTGGTGCGGCCGGATTCAACCACGGCGAGCACGACTGCACCCGTTGTTGAACCCGCCGTTTCCAATCCGGTTGTGGTGTCCACCCGGCCGGCAAACAGCGGAGTGATTGCCATGACGCCTCAGCAGGAGGCTGCCGCGCGAATCGAGCAGGCCATGGATGAGATACGGGAGGATTTGGCGAATAACCGTCCGTTGAATCTCCTGGGTAAACTGAACAGCCAGGATCAGCAGGTGCGCCTCGAGGCTGTGGACGCGCTGAAGGCGCTCGACTACACCAATGGCATCCCTCAGTTGGTCGCCGCGATGAACGCAGCGACGGACATTAAGGAGAAAGCCGCCATCCAGGAGGCGATTGATTTTCTTCAGTTGCCCGTTGGCAACCCAACCGAGGAACTCAAGGCCATTCAGGCCATGGAGAAAGCCCAGCTTCAGAAACCCTCGCCCAAGCCAGCGCCTACGAATGCGCATGGCCTGCCAGGCGTCCAGCTTCCGTCTGCGCCCGTTAAGCGGCAACCGCTTTCTCCTCCTACGCCCAATCCATAGATGGTCCAGCCGACCCGAGTCGTCGGTGCGCTGCAAGGGGTGAATACTTTTGGCTTGACGCATATCGAGCCCGAGAGGGGGGAGTATATTGCCGGCGAACTTGCGTCGTTCGAGGTGGTTTCCGCGGGTCAGGGCCTCGGTTTTGCTTTCGAGGACTTACACACTCAGGTTATTTGATCTCTCATGACTGATCTCCAGAAACCAAGCGGGACCCTCACTGAGCCCATTTCCCCGCCTGCCGGTGCCTTGCTCAGAACGGTTTGGGCCTTGCTCGGTGTGGCCTGCGTGGGAGCGGGCTACCTGGCATGGGTGTCCATCAGCCACGGAACAGCGGTGGGGTGCGCGCCCGGTAGCGGTTGCGACAAGGTTTTGCAAAGCCGGTGGGCTTATTGGATGGGCATCCCGGTGAGCATTCCCGCCTTGCTGGTCTATGGTGTGTTTCTTGCCATGGCGCTTCGGCTGCGCAAGCCGCTGCCGGCCGACGAGCATCGCGGCGCCTGGGTGGCGATCATCTGCCTTTCGGTCGTTGTTGCCGGCGCGGCCGTGTGGTTCGTGGGCCTGCAAGTGGCCGTGATCAAGGCCTTCTGCAAGTTTTGTCTGCTGGTGCACGGTTGCGCCTTCCTCGCCGCCATGCTGTGCCTCGCAAACATCCCCTTTGCCCAGGACCCGAATGTTACGTTATGGGCCTCCAACCCCCGGGTGGTGGGCGTTCCGGCGCGGTCTTTGATGATGCTTTTGTTGCTCGGACTTTGTGGCGTAGGCGTGCTGGCTGGCGGGCAATGGCTGGTCCAGAAGGAGCGGAATGTGGTGGTCGTGCCCGGCGTGGCGAGTGGCAACACCAACCGCCCACCAGCAACCAATCTGGTTGGGCCGGCCCTGACCAATGTGCCGCGCGAAACCGCCGGGCCGGCTTCGCCGAATTGCCGCCTCATTGGCTCCAGGCTGGTTTCGCTCTACGATGGCGAGTTTCTCTTGCGCCTGGATGACCTGCCCGTGATGGGCACGCCTGATGCACCGAAGGTGGTGGTGAGCTTGTTCGATTTCACCTGCCACCACTGCCGCTCCATGCACGCGATTCTTACCGATGCCCAGCGCCGCTTGAGCAATCAATTGGTGGTCGTCAGCCTCCCTATGCCCATGTCCAGCAACTGCAATCCATTCGTGCTCCAGGGCATGCCTTCCTCCAGCAACAGTTGTGAACTGGCCCGCCTGGGCCTGGCGGTGTGGCGCGCCAATCGCCAGGCCTATCCGGAGTTTGAACGATGGATGTTTGAGCCGGAGAAGCCCCCGTTGCCGGAACAGGCCGAAGCCCAGGCTGCTCAATTGGTGGGGACCAATGCCCTGCGCGCCGCTCTCGCCGATCCGTGGATTGAGCAACAAATCACAACCTCATGTCAGATTCACTGGCGAAACACGCAGGCCACAGGCCGCCCCGCCATGCCGCAGTTGATTCTCGGTCCATCCATCAGCCTCGGGCCGCTGAACTCGGTTCAGCATCTGTTGATTCTGCTGGAGCGGTATCTGGGCATCCGTTACCGGCCTGGCTCGCTGTAGTGTGATTGCTCTACGCTGTTGCGGTGCCGTCGTCGCCGTTGATGGTGACACAGGGTGTTTGTCTCGGCCGCCAGTCCGTTTTTCCCAGGCGGAAACAAGCATTCACAAGGTCGTCCCGCGGTCGGCAGCCGGCGCTTGTCATCCGAGGCGGCAGCGTTGTCCGCGAGGAACGCCTCTGGGTCACGCCAGGGCGCAGCGCACTCTTCCTGTGCGGATGCAACCAGTGAAACTCGTCAACCTTTCTTGCTCTCCAGCTTGACAACAAAAGTTTGACACCCCTTCCGAATCGCCCTAGCTTTTGCAGCAGATTAGGCAACCGCAAATGCTATCAAAGCCAACAACTCGAACCAAGCCACACGGGTGCTTGGCGCGTCTGTTGACTTGAGGATGAGGGTTATCCAGGACGACGGGGTAAGCAAGGAAATCGTCGGGATCAAGGTCGGCGGAGAGAGTGCGGTTTTGGCGATCAACGAATTGCCGGTGGTCAAGACGGAATGCATTATGAAGAAACATATACAAAGTCTGTGCGGGGTGCTGGTGCTGGGACTCTGGAGCGCTTTTACCATGCAGGGGGCAACGATTGAATGGATCGAAAACTCGCGCACCACCGCTTTCAACACCGCCCGCGAACAGGGCAAGCTGGTTTTTCTTCTGGGTGGACGGCCCAGTTGCGGCAATTGCAATGACATCAAGCACCGGGCGGTCAACGTCTTAAACCCGCCCGTGAACCAGATGATCGAGGAGTGCTTCGTGCCGTGGTACAACAACCTGGACGTCAGCAACGAGCATGCCATTTACGAAACGGGCCTGGGTGGCTACAGTCTCCCATTGTACGCCTGGATTGACCCGCGGGCGACGCTGGGAACCTACCTGGATCGGAAGACTGGTCCGCTGGACGATCCCATTCTGTTGACCATCATGCGCAAGGCTCTGCGCAAAGCCCCGCCCGGCGCGCTGAATTTGACCAACAACCAGGTCGTGCGCAGCGCGTCCTATGTGGTGCAAGGACAGTTGTTCACCAACCTGATCGCCAAGCAGTTTTTCTTCAAAGTCAACAACGGCGCGTGGACCGAAGCGGTGACCGATGGGCCGACCTCGTGGAAGACCAATTGGTCCGCTTCACTGGCCGGACAGACCTTGTTAGCCGGGGCGGGAGCCAACAAATTCTATGCCTACGCCGTTTACTCGGACAACAGCAAGAGCTCGACGAATACGATCACGTTCACCTTCTCCGAATCCTCGACCAGTTTCACGATCGCCGGGCGAGTGACTCTCGGTGCGACCGGCCTGGCCGGAGTCACTGTGAGTGACGGCGCTACGGTCTCCGGGGTCACGGATGTCAACGGCAACTACTCTGTGACCGTTTCAGACTCCTGGACCGGCACCCTGACGCCCGCCCTTTCGGGATACACTTTCAGCCCTGGTTCACGCAGTTATGCGTCGCCGCTCACAGGGAACCTGAGTGGACAGGACTTCACCGCCACACCCACTACTTTCACCATAGCTGGTTATGTCACTCTCAATGGTCCGGGGCTGGGGGGGGTTACGGTGAGCGCCAGCGGAGGACCTTCCACGGTCACCGATCCATCCGGGGCTTACGTGCTGACCGTGCCCGCGTCGTGGACCGGGACGGTGACTCCATTCCTGCCTTCCTACGTCTTCGATCCGATCAGCCGCACTTACCCGACTCCATTGACCGCGAACTTGACCGGAGAGAACTATGCGGCAACCTCCACAGCCAGTTTTCCTCAGATCAGCGTTCAACCTGTCCCCGTATTAACCATGCCCGGCAGCAATGCCGTGTTGAGCGTGACGGCGGCGAATGCCACCTCTTACACCTGGTATCGTGAAGGATCCACTGCTCCGGTTGGAACCGGCCCCACGTTGCAGTTGCCGAATCTTCAGCCGGGCAATGCTGGTGCTTATTATTGTGCCGTAAGCAACGCGTCCGGGGGCGTGCTCAGCCAGACGGCGGGGGTGGTGCTTTATGAGTTTGTCACGCTGCCAGGCATGAGAGTTTATGGGCCCAGGAATCAGACCCTGACCCTTCAAGTGAGAACCAATCTGAGTTCGTCCACATGGCTCAATGCAACGAACCGCGTGTTGAGCGCCGCTCCGGAGTTTCTCATTGACTACGAGCGTCAGGGGCGCACGGAAGGTTACTATCGTCTGAGAATTCCGTAAGCCATCTCAGCAAGGTTATGACCGCCGGGCCGGCTGGTGCTGCGCCCGGCGTTTCTGTTTCCGGGCCTGCGGTGTCTGGATTTGATTCGGCGCACTGCGCGGCGCTTGAGCCCTTCCAAAAACTAGGACCCCGCTGGTTGCCTTGCCGTTCCTCTCTGCCTCGCCGCCTCGTAGAGAAACACGGCCGAGGCGCTGGCGACATTGAGCGAGTCCACGTCGGGAGGCATGGGGATGGCTACGTGTTCGTGGCAAAGATCGAGCACGGCCTCACTCAGCCCCTCCCCTTCGCTCCCCAGCACGAGGCAGCAATCACCGCGCAGATCGGCCTGGGCCAGGGTGCGCCGGTCGGCGTGAGGGTGGGCAGCCACCAGATGAAAACCTTGCTGCCGGAGGTGACCCAGAGTCTCACGCAGACTGGTCAGTTCCAGGGTGGGCAGGCGGAACACCGTGCCCATCGAGGCGCGCACGGCGCGGCGGATGAATGGGCTGCAGCAGGCCTCGCTGACCAGCAATGCGTCAACGGAGAACGCCGCGCAGTTGCGGACCAGGGCGCCCATGTTCAGGGAATTGGACATGCCCTCGGTGGCGACCAGCAGACGGGGAGGCTGCGCCCGGCGCAGAAGTTCCTCGAGTGTCGGTTGCGGTGGCACGCGCCCCACCGCGAGCACTCCCTGATACATGGAAAACCCGATGAGCGTCTCGAGAAGTTCCTTGGGGCCCACGTAGATGGTGATGTCTTCGGAGCGCGGAGCGAGCAACCGCTGGTATTCCGGCAGCCATTTCTCGGGAAGCATGACCGAGAGCACCGTCAGGGGGCTTTCGATGAGGCGCCGCACCACCTTTTCCCCCTCCGCGACAAAGATGCCCTGGCTGCGCTGCTCGTGCTGGTAACGCATGGTGCGATAGGGCCGCAACTCGGGCAGATCCAAATTGTCTATGGGGCGGACCAGGATCATGGCGCAACCACTCTGGTGCTTGCGGAGCGGGGCTGCCACTCGTTGAGCTGCCGTTCATGCTGCGCGCCTACCGGAGAAAGCCCGAGCGCCTCCATCGCCTCACCCAGGAAGTGCAAGGAGCCGGTCACCACCGTGAGTGGCGCGCCGCTCGCGCGTGAGAGTGCCTCCTCCAGACCGCCGCAAATCGTCACCTCGAGACCCGGATGAGCCGCCTGGCAAACCGGCGCCAGCTCGGCCGGATTGGCCGTGCGTTCGCTGGCCACCGGGCACAGAAACATGCTGTGGGCCAGCGGCGCAAGCAGGCGGCACATTGAAGTCCAGTCCTTGTCCTTCATCACGCCCAGGACGACCACCGGCGGTTGGCCAGGAAAATACTTTTGCAGTCCCGCCCGCAAGGCCTCGGCTCCGGCGGGGTTGTGCGCGCCATCCAGAACGAGGGTTTGTCCGGAGACGCGCTTCGCCACCTGAAAGCGCCCCGGCCAGGACACGGTGCTGAGACCCTGCCGAATCTGCGTGTCAGACACGGAGATCTGCGCCCGCAACTCCCGGGCCACCGCCACAGCCAGGGCCGCGTTGAGCCTCTGGTGGTCGCCAAGCAACGGGAGCGCCAGCCCCTCGAGCAACGGATCGCAAACATCGGGCCAGGCCACCACACGCAGCGGGGCGCGTTCTCGGGCCGCGGTCTCGCAGATGACTGCCAGGGCTTCCGGAGCGTCGGTGGCCGTCACCGCCGGGATGCCCGGTTTGATAATCCCCGCCTTTTCGCGGGCGATTTCGGGCAGGGTATGGCCCAACCATTTCTCGTGATCAAACTGGATGTTGGTGATGACACTGGCCAGGGGCGTCACGATGTTGGTCGCGTCCAGGCGTCCGCCCAGGCCTGTTTCCCAGATGACCAGATCGCAGCCCATTTGTTCGAAGTGGCGCAAGGCCATGACGGTGACGATCTCGAAAAAGGTCGGGTGCGCCTCTTGCGGGAAAGAGGCCAGATGGGGAAGGAGTGAATCCAGAAGTGTGGTCACCGCCGCTTCGCTGATCAGCTCCCGGTTCACCTGGATCCGCTCGCGGAACGAAACGAGGTGAGGCGAAGTATAGAGGCCCACGCGGAGTCCCGCGGCGCGGTAGATGCTCTCGAGCATCGCGCAGGTGGATCCTTTGCCATTCGTGCCCGCCACGTGAACGAAACGAAGGCGCTCCTGGGGCGAACCCGCAAGGGCAGCAAGCCGGCGGGGGTTGTCGAGGGCCAGCTTGGCGCCAAACCACCCCATGCGGTAGAGGAACTGAATGGCCTCGGAATACGTCACGGCCTTTTCACGATGCGTCTCATTTCCCGCCCGCCGCCCTGCCGCAGGACCTAGGTCATTTTGCTGCGGGTCCGGGCCAGCGCCGCCTGAATGAAACCGCGAAAGAGAGGATGGGGCTGGTGTGGTTTGCTCAGAAACTCCGGGTGAAATTGGCAGGCCATGTAAAACGGATGCCCCGGCAGTTCCAACAGTTCCATCAAACGCCCGTCCGGCGTGGTGCCGCTGAAAACCAGGCCGGCCTTCTGGAGCTGCTCCAGGTAGGCGACGTTGACTTCGTAGCGATGACGATGACGCTCGTGGATGACAAATGCCCCGTAGAGCCGCGCCGCCTGGGTGTCGGGTTTGAGTTGCGCGGCCTGGGCGCCCAGCCGCATCGTGCCCCCCATTTGCGTGACGCGTTTCTGCGCCTCCTGAAGATCCACGACCGGGTGGGGCGTGTACGGGTCGAATTCCTGCGAATGAGCGCCCTCGAGGCCAAGCACATGCCGGGCAAACTCGATGACCGCAATTTGCAGCCCGAGGCAGAGGCCCAGATAGGGCACCTTGTTCTCGCGGGCGTAACGCGCGGCCATGATCTTGCCCTCGATGCCCCGCTCGCCAAACCCGCCCGGCACCAGTACACCCGCCAGGCCGTCCAGCTCCTTGTGCGCGCCGTTCTTCTCGATGTCTTCGGCGTCCACTTTGACAATCTCCACCCCGCAATCGTTGGCCACGCCGCCATGGATAATGGCCTCATACACCGACTTGTAGGCGTCCTGGAGATCAATGTATTTGCCCACGACCCCGATGCGCACCCGGTATTGGGGGGCGATGAGTTTGCGGATGATTTCCTGCCAGTGGGTCATGTTGGCCGGCGGAACGTCCAGCCTCAGATACTGGCAGATCAAGTCATCCACGCCCTCGCGCTGGAGCATCAGGGGCACCTCGTAGATCGAATGGTCCACATCCTTCTCCTCGATGACCGCTTCCACGGGTACGTTGCAGAACAGGGAGATTTTCTGCCGCAGCTCCTTGGACAACGGGCGGTCGCAACGGCAGACCAGGATGCGCGGGGCAATGCCGATTTCGCGAAGTTTGGCCACCGACTGCTGGGTGGGTTTCGTTTTCAATTCCCCGGCCGCCTTGATGAACGGCACATAGGTCACGTGGACAAACAGGGTGTTGTCATACCCCACGTCGAGGGCAAATTCACGGATCGCCTCGAGAAACGGCAGGCCCTCGATGTCGCCGGTGGTCCCGCCAATCTCCGTGATCACCACGTCGGCTTTGGACTGTGCGGCGACGTCATATATGCGCCGCTGGATCTCCTCGGTTACGTGCGGAATGACCTGCACGGTTTTGCCCAGGTACTTCCCGGCCCGCTCGTTTTCAATGACCGTCAGATAAACGCGCCCGCTGGTCAGGTTGTTGAGCCGGGTGAGTTTGCAGTTGGTGAAACGCTCGTAGTGCCCAAGGTCCAGATCGGTTTCCGCGCCGTCATCCAGCACGTAAACCTCCCCATGTTGGAAGGGGCTCATCGTGCCCGGATCCACATTCAGATAAGGATCGAACTTTTGCAGGGCCACTTTGAGACCACGGTTTTCGAGGAGGGTGCCGATGGAGGCGGCGGTCAACCCTTTTCCCAGCGAACTCACCACACCACCGGTGACAAAAATATACTTGGTTTTCGATGATTCTTGCATACGTCATCGGCCGCGCGGCGCGCGGCTCGTTTCTCGGCTGCAACCCGGCAGCTCAGGCGCGCAGCGAACCGGCCAGGAGCGCTTCCACCCGCGCCACGTCAGCCGGCACGTCCACGCCCACGCTGTTGTATTCCACCCGCACCACGCCAATGGAAATGCCGTTTTCGAGCGCGCGCAACTGCTCCAGGCATTCAGCCCGTTCGAGCGCCGACACCGGCAGACCCACCAGCGCGCGCAGGGTGTCCCGGCGGTATCCATAAATGCCCACGTGCTTCAAAAAAGGAAACGCCGCCAAGTGCTCCACGGACGGTTGGTTGGCGGCCTCGCGCAAATATGGAATCGTGCGCCGGGAAAAGTATAAGGCGCGCCCCTGGCGGTCCGCAACGACTTTCACCACATTCGGATTCTCAAGTTCCTCGGCATGACGAATGGGCGTGGCAGCCGTGGTCATTTCGTGCCGGCCCAGCGCCTCGGCCACCGCGTCAATCACCTCGGGAGCAATGAGAGGTTCATCCCCCTGGATGTTGAGCACTGCGTCGCAGACACATCGCTCCGCCACCTCGGCGATGCGGTCGGTTCCGCTGGGGTGATCGGACCGCGTCATCTCTACCCGGCAGAAGGGACGTGCTGCCTCGGCGATGCGAGGATCGTCGGTCGCCACAAGCACGTCGTAGAGGCGCCCCGCCAACCGACACTGTTCCACCACGCGCTGAATCAATGGCTTCCCCGCAATGAGTGCCAGAGGCTTGCCCGGGAAACGGGTTGAGGCGTAGCGCGCCGGAATGATTCCGATCACATTCACGGGGCTCCTGTATAAACGGATGCCAGGCAGATTGCACGGGCGAAATTGGGCGTGGCCCGGAATTGGTTTCCTTCGGTTTGAACCAACTCCTGGGGGTGCAGTTCTGGAGAACGCACATGGCCTGTTATCCGACCTCGGCGTTGGATTACCGCCGATCCAGACGAAGCTGGTTCTCCCTCTGACAGGTGGGCACAGTCGCCACACCGCATGAGGTTTTCAGCCAGCCAGACTGTTTCGGCAGTGCCACCACCCGCGCACTGGGTGGACCGACATTCTGCTCTCCTAGGCATGATCTGTCCGTGTCTTATGGCTGACTCGACTCTTCTCAAGCTCCCAGTCGTCATGAGGACCGACCTGCTCCGGCCCAGCCAACAATACGTCAACCCGCAGGAGCGACCGAGACTGAAGCACTTCGATCCCGGTGCTCCTCCTTCCACTGTAAAGCAGTACGGCATGTGCGGTGGTTGCCCAGATATATTATATAAATTACTATACAACAGTAACTTAGAACAATGTTATTTCCTGGTGCAATGTGCGGGAATACTTGAATGACGTAGGTAGAATTTACACTTTTTTGTATTGGCTTAATGGAAAGTCGCATGAATCCAGCCAAGGCTATTCTCTAAGTGTTTGGAAGTAAGCGTGCAATGAAAGTGAGTCTCATCACTAGGGCTGTACGGCATCTGTACTGCTAGGCTTATATATTATGAATAAATTTCTCGCTCTTCTTGGTGCAACTTTGATAGCTCAGATTCCCGCTCCTGCGGTTGCGGCCACATCAACCTCCTTCACGTTTGCCCCTACCCCAGCGGACCTCTGGGATCTCGACCACTATTACTACTACCGCTGGATCATCAATAACTCCGACATCAGTGCGGCGATCCCTGAGACGGAGACTATTACTTCGGCGAGCCTCACGTTCACCAGAATTCGTAACTGGACGGACGAGAATGACATCCTCCGTGTGTACCTCGTGGACTATTCTGGGCGGGCCGCATCAACGGCCAGGGTCTGGGACAACCAAGACCGCAACTCCACGACTTATTTGAACGGGCTGTCTCACGCCCTTGTTGGGACGTGGAGCGACGACGTTGGTCCCTACGGGGCAAGCGCGCCTGGCAGCACCGAGACCTTCACCTTTGACTCCGATCTCCTGGCCATCCTTAACAACTACGCCGCCGACGGCAACTTTGGCTTCGTCATTGACCCGGATTGCCATTACTACAACGAAGGCATCTCGTTCAATATCACCACGGAGCCCCGTCGCGTTCCTTCCGTGCCCGAGGGTGGAGCGACCGCCGGGTTACTGGGACTGGCCATGCTCGCGCTATTCGGCCTGCGCGGAAAGATGCGTGCCTGAGGTCCTCGACAGACGCCACTCATTTCGACCCGGCCTCGCGCCGGGTTTTTTGTTATCGCCGCCGGGCAGATCCATCCCGCTCCGGATCGGGGTGGCTGCGGGGCCCCAATTCTTATTGGGGCCGCCTTATCGGTCTATGAGCATGAACGTAACCTCGGCCTCGCTCACCACGTCGCCATCCACTTTGCACTGGCCCTTGGCTCGTCCGATTTTACCGCGCATTTTCAGCACCTCGATCTCGATCACCAGCACATCACCCGGTCGCACCGGTTTCCGCCACTTGACGCTTTCGGCGGACATGAAGTAAGCGAGTTTGCCCGTGTTCTCCGCCTGCCGCATCATGAGAATCCCTGCCACCTGGGCCATCGCTTCCAACTGGAGCACCCCCGGCATGATGGGATGGCCGGGAAAATGCCCTTCGAAGTACGGCTCACCGATGCTGACGTTCTTAACCCCTACGATGTGGTTTCCTTCAATTTTTGTTACCCTGTCCACCATCAGAAACGGGTGGCGCTGGGGCAGAATCTTCATCAACTGAATGATGTCCAGCGTTGCTCCGTCCTTGACTGGATTATCCGTTTCCCCCGTTCGCTCCGCGCGGGCGGGCGCCTTGTCCGGGGGAGGGGAAAAAGTCTGCGCTGCCACTAGCGGCTTGCGAATCGAGGCCACGAGCGCGCGCGCCAGCTCGCAATTGGCCGCGTGACCGGGGCGGATGGCCACCACATGGGCCATGAGGGGGCGTCCGAGCAGAGCCAGGTCCCCCACGATGTCCAGCATCTTATGCCGCACAAACTCCTCCGGGTAGCGCAAGGGCTCGTTCGTCAGCACTGCATCATCCCGAATGATCACCGCGTTCTCCAGGCTCCCGCCTTTGATCAGACCGTTCTTGAAGAGAAATTCGATCTCCTCGAAGAAACAGAATGTGCGCGCCTCGCTTAATTCCTTGACCCAGCTTTCCGGGGTGACCTCGAGGCTGTAGTGCTGGGTAAATCGCCCGGCTTTGTCCGAACTGGTGCAGGTGAGACGAAAGCCGTCATGCGGAAAGGCGGTCATCAGGCTGTCCCCCACCTCAAGCTTGACCGGTTCGGTGAGTTTCAAGACCTCCCTGACAGCCGGCTGTTGGACCAACCCGGCATTCGCCACCAGCCGCGCAAACTCGCGGGCGCTGCCATCGGCGATGGGCGGCTCGTTTGCGTCCAGTTCCACGATGGCGTTGTCCACCCCCGCCCCGGCCAGCGCGGAGAGAACATGTTCCACCGTTTGAATCTTCGCATTCCCTTTTCCCAAGGTGGTGGAACGCGTGGTCTCAACCACATTCTCGAGGCTGGCCTCGATTTCGGGTTTGCCCTCCAGGTCCACTCGGCGAAACCGGATGCCGGTGTCCGGCGGGGCCGGAAGCAGCGTCATATTGACGCGGTTGCCGCTATGCAGGCCAATGCCCGCAAAACTCGCCGCCCGACGCAATGTCTGTTGTTGCAACACGGGCCGGATTTAACCAATCTCCGCGCGCGCTTGGCAAGTCCCCATCCGCCCGCGCCGGGCGAACTCAGGCCTTTTCTTCAATCAGCTCTCGTCGCGCCCCCCCCAGCAGTTGGTCCACAAAACTGGTGGAATAAACCCCGCGTCGGAAATTCGGATCCTGGAGAATGGCCTGCTCGAAGGGAATGGTCGTTTTGATTCCCGTGATCATGTATTCACCCAGCGCCCGGCTCATCTTGTCCATCGCCTCGCGCCGGTCGCGTCCCACCGTGATCAGTTTGGCCAGCAGCGAGTCATACACCGGCGGCACTGTGTAGCCGGCGTACAAATGCGAATCCAGCCGGACACCGCGCCCTCCAGGTGGGTAGTACATCTCGATCCGCCCCGGGCAAGGCCGGAAATCATCAAACGGGTCCTCGGCGTTAATGCGGCATTCAATGGCGTGCCCCTTGAACTGCACGTCGCTCTGAGAAATCTTCAGCGGCTCCCCGAGCGCGATCAGGATTTGCTGTTTGATCAGGTCCACCCCGGTAACCTCTTCAGTGATGGGGTGCTCGACCTGGATTCGCTTGTTGACTTCGAGGAAATAGAAATTGCCCCCGTCATCTACGATGAATTCCACCGTACCCGCCCCGGTGTAGTGCGCCTCCTCCGCGATGCGCACCGCCGCTTTGCCCATTTTCTTGCGCAGGTCTTTATACCGGTTTTCGATGAGAGGGGAGGGGGTTTCCTCAACGATCTTCTGATTCCGACGTTGGATGGAGCAATCCCGTTCACCCAAATGAATGATGTTCCCGCGGCTGTCTCCGAGGATTTGAAATTCAATATGGTGTGGGTTTTCGATGAACTTCTCGATATAGACCCCACCATTGCCAAATGCCTTTTCCGCTTCGGTTCTGGCGGTGTGGAATCCCTTGACGAGGGACATGTCATTATGGGCAATGCGCATGCCTCTGCCCCCGCCGCCAGCGATCGCCTTGATCATGACCGGGTAGCCAATGCGCTTGGCGATTTCTTTGGCTTCTTGTTCGCTCTCCACCAACCCCTCAGATCCCGGCGGTACCGGAACCCCGGCTTTCTTGGCTAAAGCCCTGCTGACCGCCTTGTCTGCCAGCGCGTTCATGGCCCGGCTGCTGGGACCGATGAACCTGATGTTACAGTTCTCACAGACATCCGCAAAATGCGGGTTCTCGGACAAGAAGCCGTAACCGGGATGAATCGCATCCACATCGGTGATTTCGGCCGCACTGACGATGCGATCCACCCGTAGATAGCTCTCCGAACTTGGTGCTTTACCGATACAGATGGCCTCGTCTGCCAACTGCACATGCATGGAATTGGCGTCCGCTTCCGAATAAACGGCCACAGTGCGGATGTTGAGCTCCTTGCAAGTGCGGATGACCCTGACCGCGATTTCACCGCGATTCGCTACAAGTATCTTTTCAAACATGAATGGTAGCGGAGGAGGATAAGGGAAGGATCAGAGAGGCCGCACTTTGAACAGAACCTGGCCGAACTCAACGGGTTTGGCGTTCTCTGCGAGCACCTGGGTGATCACGCCTCGGACTTCAGCCTTGATTTCGTTCATCACCTTCATGGCTTCGATGATGCAAACCACCGTCTCGGGCCCGACCTCGGCTCCGACATCTACATAAGGGGCCGACTCTGGCGATGGTGCCCGGTAGAAGGTGCCGATCATAGGAGACTTGATCTCGATTTCCGAAGACGCTGGAGCCGCTGGCGAAGCTGCAGCCGCAGCCGGAGCAGGCAAAACGCCCATGGCGGGAGGGATCGGTACCGGAGCATAGACCTGCGGTACGGGCTCATCTCCGATAGACGGGCCCATCGCCCCCCGCTTGAGTTTGATTTTGAAATCCTGCTTCTCCAACTCGAATTCCGAGATGGAGTTCTTCTTCATCAGGTCAATGATGGCTTTAATGTCTTTTAGGTCCACAGGATTCCTGTTTGGTTGACATCAACAACAGCTCGGGGTCACTAAGCAAAAGAGCAGCAACCTCTATCGGGCAACTGCTCTGCTGTCACTTTAAATTGTGCGGGTGATTTTGGGGTTTTGCTACTCAACCGTCAAGTGAAAACAGCAGCTCAAGCCCTACGTTTTCACGGCTGATTGGAAATCATTATGGGTGCGAGAGGACCTATTGAGTGGATTTGCCGTTGCCGATAACGTTAACGCACGCCTCAAGGCCCAGAACATAGGAAAACCACCCAAAACCCGAGATTATCCCTCGGCAAACGGGAGCGATCATGGAGTGATGTCGAAAGCTTTCCCGAGCATAGACATTCGACAGATGTATCTCGATCGTAGGTATGGCCACCGCTGCAACGGCGTCCCGAATCGCCACGCTGGTGTGGGTATAGGCGGCGGCGTTCAGGACGATGGCATCGAATTCACCCCGGGCTGATTGAATCCAACTGACCAATTCTCCCTCGATGTTGCTTTGCCGGAAGTCCACTGTAGCGCCGAATTGGGCGGCGCGATCCCTGACTTTCGCCTCGATCTGGGCTAAGGTGATGCTCCCATAAACCTGTGGTTCGCGGGTGCCGAGCAGGTTCAGGTTCGGACCGTTGAGGAAGAGAATTTTCACGATCCCGATACTACCGTGTGTGTGACGGAGTGTCCATGCGATTTGCCTGATGGCCGAGGATGGTGCCAAGCAAGAGGAATCCCGGCCAGGCCATGGCGGGTACGTATAACCCGAACTCGACCAGGCTTTGCAGGGCCATTCCGAGGAGTCCGAACCACACGCCCCGCTCCATCCAACCGGAATGGGTGAACCTGCGAAACGGGCAAATTCGGTATAAGCCACCGATCCAGAATGTGGTGTAGAGAAGTGCCGCCGGGATGCCGCTGTCAGCAGCTTGCTCGAGGTAATCATTGTGGACAAGGCGAGCCATTTCTGCCTCTGGTGGTTTCAGATAACGATATAGGACGGAGAACGTACCGGGTCCGGAGCCGAACCATGGTCGTTGAGATGCGATCTGGACGGCCACGTTCCAGTAGTCGAAGCGGGCTCCAACACTCGTCGCCCCTTTAGCAAAGTAGCCATGGAAGCGGGCAAAGAACAATCCTGAGCCAATCAGGATGAGACACATTATGGCAACCCACCTGAGCTTCGTCGGCGAGGGTATGTGATGTAAGCCAATTAGAAACAGGACCATAGCAATCAGCCATCCCGCCTTAGAGCCCGACCAGTAGAGACAGAACAAACCTCCCAGTGCAGCGATGGCACCCAAGGATGCCCATAGCACGCGTGCAACGCGACCATTTACAGGCTCAAGTGCCAACTGTGGATGGGCATCCCCTGGCTGGTCAGGGGAGCCGGCCTTGCCTGGGTGGGCTTCTCTGCTCAAATGGGGTCTGGTAGTGACGTGTAGGGTTACCCCCAACAGGGCGGGAAGAAGGAGCAGGATGACACCAGCTAAAGTATTGGGGTAGAATAATGTGGAATATATTCTGTTGCTGGCTAGTTTTTGTAACAGAGCTGGGGACTGGTTTTGCCAGTCAGGCTGGCTGTAAATCCAACGTCGGGTCGCCTCTAACCCACCGAAATGTTGCTCGAGTCCGATAGCCACAACGCCAACGAATCCGCCCAGGACTCCGAGCCAGAATGGCCGCAAGTCATCGAGTCGGCTGACTACAAACCAGCCGAGATAGAAGCAGGCCGTAACGGCGATGAAATGCTTGAGTGTGGGGTAGGTGAGTTCCCAGCGCACGGTCCATATTGCACTCAGGGCTTGCCAGAACAACCAGAGCAAGGGCAGCCACGCCAGCCAGCGGATGGGTGGAGCCGGGTGCCTCTCGGTCCCGGGCGAGGTCTTGGCAAATCCCATCCGCAGGCGGAGGATTGCTCCCCAGCCGATTAGAATTACGAGCCAGGGATAGGCCCAGTTTACAGGCCATGACCATGAAATCAGTTCGATGAGGTCGGACGGGGGTGTGAGTTTGTAGTCGAGGATGACGGGGTTGCCAAACTTCAGCAGAAGCAAGGCAACAAAGAGTCCAAGGGCACCGGCAAAGGCGCTGTTAACTGAGGCCCGGTGGGCCTGATTACCGGGTATGGATTTCATCCACGCCAGGTTCTTTTTTTGATGGCGGGTCGTTACTGCCTGGACGGGGATGGAAGGGGTCCATCGTGAACCGGTCATTGGTTGGTTGTGCGCCCATGGAATTGACCAGAGCAGGTGGGGTGTCAGAGCTTAAGCTGCAAAAGTCCGACTTCCAGGGCGAGGGATTCCTGGACGTTGGATTCCAACAGGCGGCGCAGGCGCTCCATGACATTGAGGTTTTCCATGGCCTGGTCCGGGGTCAGACGGGCAGCAACCGCCGCGGTGAAGTTCTGGAGGGTGGGGTGAGCCAATTCCTTGCTGGCGATGCCACGGGTTTGAAGCCAGATATCGCGCAGCCACCATTGCAATCCATTGAGCAGTTGGCCGCGTTGATGCCTGTATTCGGCTTCGACGGCGGCTTTGAGCTCTTCCTCCCACTTGTCGCGCTGTTCCGGATCGGCGTCGTCGTATTTGGCGAGGGGTGATTTTTCCTCGAGGCGGGCCTGGATACGTTCGCGAAGCGGGCCGAGGCGGGCGATGAGGAGGCAGAGCAGGCGGTAACGGGCCAGGAGGCTTCCCTGGTCGCGGACTGCGGACTCAGCAAATGCCTTGAGCCAGGAGAGATCTTCCTCGGGCGGGCGCCAGGCTTCGCCGGCGGCGAAAGATAGCCGAAGACACCGGGAGAGGATGGTTTCCAGGATGCGACCGGGTTCGGTGGAGAGGAGCAGGAGGATGGACTGAGCCGGAGGTTCCTCGAGGGTCTTGAGGAAAGAGTTAGCCGCCGAGTCATTGAGGCGGTCGGCACCGGAGATGACACCTATTTTGTAGGCGGCCTGGGTGGGCTTGAGGTTGAGAATCCTGATCAGCTCGCGGGTTTGCTCGACACGGATTTGACGGGACTTGGACTCGGGGCGCAGCCAGGTGACGTCGGGATGAAGTTCCTCGGCCACTTTGCGGCAGGGCTGGCAGCGATCGCAGGCATCGGGGAGTGGTTCGGCGTCGGAGGACAGGACCGGCTGCTGGCAGAGGAGAGCGCAAGCGAAGTTTCGCGCCAGGGTTTCGAGCGCCTCGATATGCTCGCCGGTGAAAAGATAGGCATGGCCGAGGCGTCCGCGTTGGAGGCTCCGCTGGAGGAGGCGGATGGCGTCGGCGTGTTGTGGGAGGTCGGCGAAGGCCATGGCCAGCGGGCTTAACCGACAACGGGCTTATGGGATTGGAGTTTGACCTGGAGCGGGATGCTGCCGACGTGGCGGCCGTCGAGGGCGATTTCGATGGAGTAAAGGCCGGGTTGATCGAATTTGAGCTGCTGGATGTTGACGATGAAATTGCGGGAAAGGAAGGTCGCGTCGTCCGGAATCATCAGTTCAACGGGGATTTCGATATTGGGCATGACGAGGCGGCCGTCCTCGTTGACAAAGTTGAGCTTGAGCTTGTGAGCCCCCTCTTCGATTTTGTGGAAGACGAGGCGCAGGCCAATGGAGCACTGCGGATGTACGGCGGGAAGCTGGGGAGCGTTGATGGTGTCGAACGCGCCCAGGATGTTGAGTTTGCCGTAGCTATCGGTGGCGGCGTCGCAAAGAACAGCAACCTGGATATCCATACGATGTCGGGGCCACAGCTTACGAAGCGGCGGCGGGGAGTCACTTCTTTTCTGGAGGCGGTTCAGCGCAACTGGAGGCGGTAGGCTTCGACCGGGCCGGGCTGGGTGTTGGTGTAGGACATCACACCCGATACGCCCGGGCGATTGGAGGTCCATCCCGGCGCGAGGCGCCAGAGGGGGTCGGCGAGGTTGGTGCTGCGGAGCAGGGTGTAGAGGCCGCCGGGGTCGGCAGGCCAGGAGATGACGAAACGGTTGCCGGGAAGTGTGTTGATGGCGAGCCTTGGACGGCGCAGCAGGAAGGTGGCCTGTTCGAGGACGTAGTCTTTTTGCAGGGCATCATTGTAACTGGCCGGGCCGGGGACCATAGCGAGGTGTGGTGCGATGCCGGTGTCCTCGAAGGGCACCTGGTCAGTGTCGAGGCCGATAGTGCGCGGGATGAGGTAGCTGACATTGATGGACGGCAGGGCGAATTCCTGGGGGTCACCGCTGGCTCCACGGGTGCGGTCGCCCAGCAGGGTGATTTGCGGGCAAGCCCTGATCATGAGAGTGAACCATTCGGCGGCGCCGACGGTGCGCTGGCCAATGAGGCCGATGACATGGTTGGTGAACTGGACGCCGGTGGAGGGAAAGAGGATTTTGGGCGTGTAGGGTCCAAAGGCGTAATGGTCGTTGCCCGGGGTGCGGGTGCGGGTGTAGCCATAGGTGCGAGGGAGGGTGGTAAAGCGCGAGGCGATGCGCACGGCGTTGGACTCGGCACCCCCGGTATTGGCGCGAAGATCGAGGATCATTCCCGAGGCGTTGCGGTAGAGGGTGAAGATTGCGTCGAGGTCGGCATCGGTGATCGGGGCGAAGGCGGCGGGGTCGAGGGATTGGACGACGAGATGGGCCAGGTTGTAACCGAGCCAGGCATGGTAGATGGCGTGGGTGTTTTTGACATCGGTGTAAGGCGCGCCGCCGGTGTAGTTCGTAAGCAGACTGGAGGGATGATTGGGCGGGAAAACGCCGCCATAGCCAAGCCAGGTTCCACTGGGTTGGCGGACCTGGATATTCCAATCATGGAGCGATTGGAGAACGTTGTTAAGCTGGACAGCGAATTGGGTGGCATCCGGGACCGAGGCAAAGAGGTTGGTGTAGGTGTCGTGAACGGGTGCCCACGGTACGCCTTTGAGCGGGAAGAGTGCGTAGTTCTGGTCGAAATGTTGCCAGGCCTGGCGCCATTCAGCGAGCATGCCGCCGGACCCGGGGGAGGTCATGGGGGTGGCGATGATCCGCACGTCATCCACTTCCCACCAGAAATCGTTGTCGGCATTGGCATAATAGAAGTAGAAGACAACGTTGCTCTGGTTGGCGGCCTGGGGAACATCGAGGGTGATGGTCTTGGGGCCGCGGTCGCTGGTATTGCGCACCCAGAGGTTGATGTAGTTGCCGCTGTTATTCAGCTCGACCTGGACAGCGGCCGACTCATTGCCGGAGTAAACCAGGAAATCGGATTTGAACTCGATGACCACATTGGAGTAGCCGGTGAAATTAAGTGGGGGTGTGATCAGGTCGGTGTCCATGGGGAACATGGAGAAGTAATCGCTGTCGGCGATGGCAAAGCCGCCGGAGCCGCCCGTGAGGTTGGAGCGGTTGCCGGGATTAAAGAAGACCCAGGTGGCGCCGTAGCCGGCGTAGTCGGCCACCTGCCATCCTGCGGGGAGGCCGTCGTTGAAGTCGGCTGAGAGCACCACTTGCGGTCCCGAGCCTCCGGGGGTGAAGGCAACCTGATCCACCCAGCCAGCGTCGGCACCCGAGACAACGGAGTAGTCCTTTTCATAGACCCAGCGAACGGTGTGGGACCCCGGGGGGACAAAGAAGGTCTCTGCGCGCCAGTCCACTTCTCCGGAGATGGCGAGCGATTGGGGCGCGCCGTCGAGGGCCAGGTAAAGGAAGTCGAAGGACTGTTCGGAGGAGACTTTCCACCAAAAGCTGATGGTGCCCGGGCCGGTGACGGTGCGTTCGATCCAGCAGGCCTGGTTATGGGCGATGGCGCCGCTGGCGGCGGCGTCTTGCGAGTCATGTGTGACGCTGGTTTGGGGGGTCCATTGGGCATCCCCTGCGGTGCTCCAGGTGCCGGTGGGGTCGTCGAGAGCCTCGGCGAGGGTGCCCCCTCCGGCGAGGAGACGCAGGGTCACGGGGACGGTGATGGGAGAACCGGTTGCGCCCGCAGCGGTGATGGTGAGGTTGGCGTTGTAGGTGCCCGCAGTCAGGCTAGTAGTGTCGTAGGAGACCTGGTGTTGGTTCGTGCCGCCGGAACTGGTTTCGGCAGCGGGGGATACGGACAACCAGGCGGCGTCGCTGGTGATATTGTAGGTCATCGAGCCGCCGCCGGCGTTCCAGATGAGAAGAGTCTGGGGTGCAACGGATTGGCCGACCGAGGCGATCTGCGTGAGTGAGACGGGGGAGCAAGAGAGAACAGGGGTCTGGTTGGCGGGGATGAAGTGGACCTCGTCCACCCAGGCGGCGTCCATGCCGCTGGCGATGCTGTAATCTTTGGTGTAAGCCCACCGGAGCGTGTGAGGACCGGCCGCGATGGAGACTGTTACTGGAATCCATTCGGTGGAACCGGAGATCTTCTCGGGACTCTCGACGCCGTCCACATAGAGCCGGAGGAAGTCATAGTTAAGCTCGGAGGAGACTTTCCACCAGAAAGTGAGCTCGCCCGGTCCGGTCACAGTTGTTTGGAACCAGCAGGATTGGTTATCGGTCAGGACCCCGCTCTGGGCGGCATCGGCGCCATCGTGGGTGATGGTGCTTTGCTGGAACCAGGCGGCATCACCTCCGGCGGTCCAGGTGAGGTTGGTGGTGTCGAGCGCCTGGCCGAGGTCGCCGCCCATGACGGCGAGGGTGATGCTGAGGGTTTGCGGTGAATTGGCGGCACCGGGAGCGGTGATGGTAATGACGGCCTGGTAGGTGCCGGGGGCCAGACTGGCTGTGTTGTAGCTGACGGTGTGGGTGAGGGCGGCACCGCTGCTGGAGCCGCTTTCGGGGGCTACGGACAGCCAGGCAGCGTTGTCTGAGATCGCGTAGCTTACGGTACCGCCGGTGGCGGAGACCTGGAAACTCTGGGATTGGGGATTGGCGCCGGTAGCCACGCTCTGGGAGAGAGAGGCGGGGGTACGGCTGATGCTGGGGCCGGCACTGCCGCCCTGGATGGCAAAGCGCGCGGTCATGGTCGTGCCGTTGGGGGAAATGGAGTCCACCGTGACCTGGGTATGAGCTCCATTGTAAGCACGGGTGCTCGGGGAGGTGGCGGCGGAGATGGACTCGCTCTGGTTGTAATAGTCGCCAGCGTCGGCGCGTCCGTCGCCGGTTTCGATTTCCTCGAGGCCGTCGGCCTCCATCAGGCGCAGGAGTTTGTGGGAGGTGTCTGAATTGTTGAAAAGGAAATCCTCACCGCGGGTGTTGGGGGTGGCGTCCACATGCCAGACGAGCAAGCCATCACCGGGGTTGGCAGCGTCGTTGTTGAGTCGCTGGCGGATCTCGACCATGAAGAATTCGGTGTAGGGGGTGTTGCCGGTATAGCCGGGCATGATGGCCACAGCGTCGGGTTGCTGGGCGAGGGCTCGCAGAGTGAGGTTGGATTGGCCCGCGGGCACGGCGACCGGGCGGAGCCACTCGAGCATGAATTTGCTGAAGGCGTTGTGGTCGGCGTAGTTGCCGTGCATCATGTCGAGGCCGCCAACGCCGCCGGGCGGGCCGACGTTGGGGCTGTAATCGTAATAGTCGGGCAAGCCGAGGGCGTGGCCGGTTTCGTGGATGATGGTTTCGGCGCTGAATTGACTGCCGACGGGGCGGGATTCCCATTGCCAGGAGAAGCTGGTGAAGCGGACCCCATCGGCGGTGATAGGGTTTTGCAACTCCCACTGGTAACCCCACCAGAAGTTGCCCCAGCCGGTGTCGGGGCCGGACCAGATGACTGCGAAGTAGTCCACCTGGCCGTCGTGATTGTTGTCGTATTGGGCGAAGTTGTGGGAGGCATCAAAGTTCTGAATGACCTCGAGCATGACGGCGCGGTTGGCGGCGTTGCCTTCGCCATAGGTGGAGGTGTAGTAACTGCGGTTGTGCTGCATGCGGTACCAGCCGAGGACGGTGCCCTGGATTTCCAACTGGTTGTAGGAGGATCGGCGATAGTAATTGCGGAGACTTTCTTTGGGGTACTCGGCGGGAAGGCCGTCGCCAAACAACTTGTTGACGATCAGACTGGCGTCGTTGACGTGGGGGTAGTCGGGAAAGTCAATAAGCAGGACCAGCACTTTGTTGGTGCCGGTCGTGGGCATGCCTTGCCAGCGCGGGAGGGGGGCTTTGTCGAGGTTTTTTGGGTCGCCAGCGAGCTGGTTAAGCCGGGCCAGGGTCCGCCGGGCGACATCGGGTCGGACTTTGTGTTTGCCCATTTGCCGGACGAACTCAGCGCGACGGGCATAAGAGCCGTCTTTGACGAAGGCGTCCAGTTCTTCGGGTTTCGGGGGCTGCGTGGCGGGGCTGGAAAACGTCAGGGTCAACCAGAGGACGAGGGCTGCTTGAGAGGTTTTCATGATGACAAGGCTTAGGTCTGAGACATGGGGTTGACGGAAATACCTGATTACAGCTTAATAGAGTCTCGGGGTCGGCAACGGTCAAATAAAAAACTGTCTTTTCCTCAATATTGTGAAACCGTGGCTTCTTATTCTTGGGCTGGGTGTATGGTGTTTTCCGACAGCCCGCGCAGCGCAACCTGTTATCAGATCCTTCGATGCCAACGGCAGCGTGGTGTTCGAGCAGGCGCCGGGCGCCGTCTTCTATTGGGTCGAGTGGACGACGAATCTTGTGTCAGGGATGTGGAGCAGCAATGCGCCTGGGCTGGCCTATGTGTCGTCTCAGGGCGGCAGCTTGCTCACCGTGACTGTGGGAGTTGTTCACGTTTCCTGCTTTTACCGTGTGGCGGCCGCGATGACGAATCCGCCGGCTCTGGTTCTGAGCAATGCGTTTGCCGTCAGCAACGAGAGCTGGGTGGTGGTGAGTTATCCGTTTCGTTCTCATGTTGCCGCTCCGGCGACAACGACGGCCAGCCACGACGGCGCGTTTGGCAATCCTGCGGGCAGTGTGCGTGTGGGGGACGTGCATGCCGAGACCGGCGTGGCTGCGCCAAGTTCTTATCTGGGCAACAAGCTTAACTACTATGGAGGCCGTCTCCTGTATGACATCTACATCCGCTACTCGGACAATGCGACGTACCCCGCGGTGGTCCTGAACGGCGGGACGAAGTCGCTTTATTACGATACGCCCTCGCCACCGATTGGTTCATGGCAGCGCAGGACTATTCCCTTGGCGGAGACCGGATGGCGGGTGGCGGGGAGTGGCCAAGCCGCCTCGGAGGCCGTTTTCAAGGAAGTTCTGGGGCAATTGGTTGGGCTTTATATTTACACCGAGTGGCACTCAGGGACGGACGATACCAACGTGGACAACATTTCTCTGTTGCCTCCCGATTGAATCGCTCTGCGGAAGAAAGCCGAAAGGGTCGGAGCGGCTCAGGCAAGCCACTTTGTCCCGACCTGGGAGGATGGGGGAAAACATTCTGAGGGATGGCGTGGCGGGTGGAACGGAGGGGTGTTGCCGCCCGCCAGTGATCAGAGGGTCCGAGCGAGGGCCGGGGGCGGCTGTTGGCGTGAGTGGGCCCGTGTGGGCGCGGTTGTGATGCCGCAGTCTGGAGGATTGAGTTACAAAGCGGGACCCTCCACGACGATGACGCGGTGGATGTCGAGCCGGGGGACTGTCAGGTGCGACTGGCCGTTGCGATAATCAAAGACCAGAGGTTCGGCGCCCGGTTCGAGTGTCATCTTCGCCGGTTTGGCCGGGGTGCGGATGGAGACGTGGAGTGGCCCGACGGGGTTGATGGACTCGGTAATTGGTTCGGTCTGGTGGGGGCCGGAGGTGTTGACGAGGTTGACGAGGAGTTTGCCGTGATTGCGGGCTACGGCGACGTCCACATCAGGGGAACCGCGCACTTCAACTTTGGGTTCCGGGAACAACTCGGCGACGAGATCATTGAGGAACCGGCGAATGGCCTCGGGCCGTCCCGCGAGGTAGCTTTGGGCAACGCTGAAATAAACGGCGGCGATGCGTCCGTTGCCGAGTCTGGCAATGGAGGCCGCGGGGTGGGGGGTGGCGGCGGCGTTGGTGCCCTGCAACTGGCCGAAGGGTTGAACACCGGCGGTGAGCGTGACGGTTTGGGTGCGTCCCCGGATGGCGGCGCGGGCACCCTGGTGGAGCAGTTGTTCGCCTTGCGATGCGGCGGCTCCTTGCGGTGTGTAACCGAGTTCCCGTTGGAACAAGGCGGCGCTGTTGGCTCCGAGCAGGATCAGGCTGCCGCCCGCTTTGACGTAAGTGGTCAGTTGTTCGCGGAAGCCGGGTTCGAGGTAGTCCCACTCCGGGACGATGATCAGCGGATACTCGCGCAGGCGGCCCGCCAGTTGGTGCTCGCCCACGACTTCCACCGAGCGCTGGCTTTCGAGCAGCGCCTGCAAGGCGCCATGGACGTTGCCAAGGTCGCGATTGAAGAGTCCGTTGATCTTGCGGTAATGACCGGCTGTGGAGAGCAGCAGCGCGATCTGGGGCACCGGCTCGGCGTGGTGACAAATGGCCTGGCGGTCGCGGCAAAATTTGGCCACTTCGGCCATGACGGGGATACGCTCCTCGCGGATCGAGCCGTCGCGTTTCTGGGTGATGTAGGCTTGAAAGCCGCCACCGAGGGCGACGACCACGGCCGCCTCGCGCTGCAACTGCGGCACCGTTTTCTGGTTGGAGCCATTTTTGTTTGTGTGGCGCGAGAAGCTCCAGGCCATCAGGTCCCAGGTTTTGCCCTGGCGGACGAGGTAGCGGCCCGAGAGCCGGGCCGAGTTGACGCTGTCGTCGGGGGAGTAGTCGCCGGAGAGGAAATCCACCGGCGCGTTGACCGCTTCAGCCATGTGGTCGGTGTAGGCCCAGTTGGAGCAGAGCTCGAACTGGGGATGGTTTTTTTTGATTTCCGTGATGTAGTGGCGGAGGTAACGGCGGAAGGCCTCACGGTGGAATTGGAGGAATTCGAACCAATGCGGCTCGGCGGGTCCGCGCGGGGCGTTTTCGATGCCCGTGGCCTCCCGAAAAGCCTTCAGGGCGGCGGGGCCGTAATCGGGCACGGCGGCCCAGCATTCGCCGTCAATCCAGGCGCCATCCACCCGATAGTCGCCAGCGAGTTCGCGCAATTGGGGAATGAGCAACTGGTCGGCATAGGGGCTCCAGAAGGAGATGGCGTTGCCGTTGGTTGTGCCGTTGGCGTTGATGGCACCCCAGGAGGGGTTCTTGAGGATGGCTTCGCTGTCCCACACGCCGGAGTAGTGCATGTAGAGGGAGACACCGCGCCGGGCGGTGACCTCGCGCCAGAGGCGTAGTGGGTCACCCACGAAGCCGGGGGCGGGGTTGCCGATTTTGGTGGGGTAACTGGAAAGCCCACGATGGCCTTTGCAGTCAATTTGCAGATAATCGGGCTTCACCTGGTCAATGATGTTTTCGATCATGGCCGGGGTGGTGTTCTTGCCAATTTCGGTGCAATCGGGACCGGCGTGGAAATCGAAGTGCACGCCGACGAAACTCTCCGCCCGCTTGAGACGCTTGGGGTACGGGGTTTCGGGTGAGGCCGCCGTCTGGGCGGCGGGGGTTGGGTGTGGTGACAGGAACACAAGGGCGACGGCAGCGCCGAGGTTCGCGAGGGTGGCTGAACGTGGTTGAATGCGCATGTCCATCCGACTGCGAGAGGCGGAATTGCATTCAAGCGGACCACCGGGCTGGTTCCTGGATAGCGACAGGCTCGTCGGATGAGAGTTGCCAGGGGCGGTTTGCCAGACTGAGAGGTTTTCGGGAGCCGAGAGTGATGCGCATGTCAGCAGCCCGGCGCGGCCCGGCGTGAGACCCGGATTTGCGGGGTCGGCGAGGGCGGGGCGATCCGGAGGGGCGAAAGGTTGACGCTTTGGTGATGCGGAAGCATGATGAACAGCGCGGGCTGCCTCCGCCAGGACTGCGGGCCGCCGGAGAACGGATGGCGGAGGGTGTTCCCGCACAGCGTTGAACCAGACACTGCGCCATGCTGCCACTGCGCGACGATATTCCGAGCCGCCGTTTTCCGGTGATGACGTTGTTGTTGATTGCGGTGAACGTGGCGGTGTTTGTCTGGGAACTCCGGCTGGGTCCGCTGGTGACCGACGCCTTTTTGGGGCTGGGGATTGTACCGGTGCGATACACCATGAGGGAAGTGGCAGCGCTGTTTTCGTGGCCCGAGCAGTTGCTGCCGTTTGCCACCTCGATGTTTCTGCACGGGGGCTGGACGCACCTGTTGGGCAACTTGTGGACGCTCTGGATTTTTGGTGACAATGTCGAGGACCGGCTGGGGCGGGGCCGGTATTTGGGGTTGTATTTTCTTGGGGGCGTGGCGGCGGCACTGTTTCACATTTTCACCAACCCGAATTCACCCGTGCCCACCATTGGGGCCAGCGGAGCGATTGCCGCGGTGATGGGAGCCTACTTCCGGCTGTATCCGCACGCGCGCGTGGAGATGGTCATACCGCCGTTTTTTCTGGGTCCATTTTTTGTGGTGCCGGCAGTGGTGTTCCTGGGGTGGTGGTTCATTCTCCAATTCTTCAACGGGACCCTGAGCCTGGTGTCCAGCCCGGCGAGCGCGGGCGGCATCGCGTGGTGGGCACACATCGGCGGTTTTGTGTTTGGCGCGCTGCTGTGCAGTGTGGTGAAGGTGAAGCGTTTTTACCGCCGCCGGTATGAGGACGATGAGATGCCGTGGTGACCGCCAGGGCCGGGGCCGATCATCACCTGCATGGGATGTGCGGGGCGCAGGGCATTGGCGGGGTCACGGGATCGCTTTACGGCGTTATTCGCGGTAGATGCGGTTGTAGGGCTGGTGCGGCTGGCCCATGTAAATCAGGTCGCCACGCTGGCGCAGGGTGGGCACCGGGGGGTGGTTCATGGCGTCGGGGCGCAGGTTGACGGAGGATTGCTGGCGCGGCTCGTGGCAGCCGGCGCAGCCCTTGGTCTCGCCGCCGCGGACGTAGTTGAATTCGGTCTCGTGGACGAGCATTCGTCCCTCGGCATCGAGCAATTCAAAGCGGATGGGGGTGTCGGCAGGCACTTCCACATAAAAGGAGCCGTCCGGATGGAGAGGCACCGTGCCAAGGACGCGGGTGCGGAAGGCGGCGTTGGCGGCGATCGAAAGTCCCATCCGCTCCCCCTCGAGGACACGCAC